>Ga0272441_10000177_pt1 | contig 144111 bp, 183 predicted proteins | sample SSMProp6N_FD_193582 | JGI IMG/M metagenome (GOLD analysis project Ga0272441, IMG submission 193582) | Marine sediment archaeal communities from Little Sippewissett salt marsh, Falmouth, MA, United States - SSM-Prop-6N | ecosystem: Environmental > Aquatic > Marine > Wetlands > Sediment ...
TATTGCAAATTATTATTTAAAAGTTTTCAGAGAGGATTTTAAAAAATTAAATATTATTGAACCAGATGTTTGGCCAAAAGCAACAAAACACATTAAAGAACAAATTGACTTAATTAAAATTCTTGAGAAAAAAGGTTTTACATATAAAACAAACGACGGGATTTATTTTGACACGAGCAAATTGAAAGATTATGGAAAACTTGCACAATTAAAAACTGAAAATTTGCAAGAAGGAAAAAGGATTAATAAAGGTGAGAAAAAAAATAAAACTGATTTTGCATTATGGAAATTTTCAGAAGAGCCAGGCAAGAGACAACAAGAATGGAAGTCACCTTGGGGAATTGGTTATCCTGGTTGGCATTTAGAATGTTCTGCAATGTCTTCAAAATATTTAGGAAAACAATTTGATATTCACACTGGCGGGCAAGAACATATCCCAGTTCATCACACAAACGAGATTGCGCAAAGTGAAACTGCTTTTGGAAAAAAACCATGGGTAAAATATTGGATGCATGGTGCATGGCTTTTGTTTCAAGGAGAAAAAGTTTCAAAAAGTAAAGGTGGACTCTATACAATCTCTGAATTAGAAAAAAAAGGTTTTTCTCCTTTAGATTATCGTTATTTTTGTTTAAATAAACAATATGGAAAGCCATTGAATTTTTCTTTGGAAAATTTAAAATATGCAAAAAAAACAAGACAGAGATTAAAAGAAATAATTTCAAAAATAAAAAAAAGTCGTGAGAAAAAAAATAAGAAAAATATTGAAGCTGTAAAAAAACAATTTTTAGAAATTATTAATGATGATTTAAACACTCCAAAGGCACTTGGATTTTTATGGGATGTTTTACGAAGTGATAGATTGAACAACGCTGAAAAATATGAACTTGCAATTGATTTTGATAAAGTTTTTGGATTAAATTTAGAGAAGCTTGAAAAAATCTCTATCCCTCTTGAAATTAAAAAATTAATTAATCAGCGAGAAAAATTTAGAAAAGAAAAAAATTGGAAAAAAGCTGATGAACTTCGAGAAGAAATTAGAAAAAAAGGTTGGAAAATTGATGATAGTGAAAAAGGTGTGGAAGTTAAGAGATTATAAAAAATAAAATGCCAGAGAATTTGCATAAAGAGGTAATAGAATTATTTTCTGATATTTTGAAAGATAATAAAATAAAAAAACATCTGAAAATTTTAAGAAATTATCACGAAGAAACATGCGAACATTGTTTGAGGGTTGGTTTGATTAGTATGGAACTTGGTTATAGAAATTTTCTTTCTAAAAAACAATTAAAAAAATTAGGTTATGCTGGAATATTTCATGATATTGGAAAAATAGAAATTTCAAAAGGGATTTTGTCTTCTAGAAAGAGTTTAAATAAAATTGAAAGATCTTCAATAGAACATCATCCTCGTATAGGGTTTACTAAATTAAAAAAAATTGGTTGTAAAGAAATTGGAAAAATTATTATTGCGCATCATGAATTTCAAGAAAATCCTTATCCTCGTAAAAAAAATATAAAAAAAATAAAAGAACGAAGGCGCAAGGATGTGAAAATAAAAAAACTTGCACAGATTCTCTCTCTTGCTGACATGTATGATGCGCTTGCTCATGAGAGAACCTATAAAAAAAGTTTAACGAAAAAACAAACTGTTCAAAAAATTCAAAAAGAATTTAAAGGTGAAAAGAGTTATTTAAAAATAAAAGATGGTTGATAAAGATGCCTAAAGATAGAGGAATAGAAAAAGTTGATTCTTATTTTGGAGATTTTACAAAACAAATAGCAAAGCAAATAAAGAAAAAAGGTAAAGTTAAAATTCTCGACGCTGGTTGTGGTTATGGAATTGCAATGATAGAATTTATTAAAAGATTTTATGATGAAATAGAGATAATTGGATTTAATTATTCAAAATATGATGGAAATCCTAACAAATTAAAAAAGGAAACAATTGAAAGAAAAATTTTCTCAAAAGAAGAATTAAAGACAATAAAAAATTTCCCGAAATTTGTTTATTGTGATGCGAGTAAAAAACTTCCCTTCAAGGATAACTCTTTTGATTTTATTTATAGTATGGCTTCAGTTTATCTTTACGATGACAAAATTCATTTTTTAGAAGAATGTAGTAGAATTTTGAAAAAAGATGGAATTGCTCGTATAAGTGTTGCTTTTTGGCCACACAAAAGAATGTATAATCAGAAAGCGGGTTCAAAAAAGAAATTTCATTTTACACTCCCAAAACGTTACTGGTCTTTTTGGGAAATTTGGGATAAAGGAAAAGAAGTAAAAATTTGGAATTATTGCAGAAAAATAAAAGGTCTTAAAGTTGTTGGGAAAGAATCAGACAAAAAACAATATTTGCAAATAAAAAAACAACCAAAATTAGATTTTAAATTAAGATTTATATCTTCAATTGATTTAAATTTCATCTGGAAGAGATATGGGGGAGTTCAAAGTATTTATACTACACAATTAAAAAAAAATTTTACTCCGAGGTATAAAAAATGAAAAAAAGGAAAATAATTTTAATTGATGGTTTATCTACTTCGGGAAAATCAACAACCTCATATAACCTCGCTAAAAAATTGCCTGGTTGGTTATTTATTGATATCTGGAGAATTAAAGATATTTTTGAGCCATTAGGTTATTCAACAGATTTGGATAAAAAAGAAGCAAATGAATTAATGGAGATTTCTAAAGAGGCTACAATAAAATTAGCAAGGGAAGTAATAAGAAAAACTCAAAGGAATATTATCATTCAAGAAGCAACGGAAGAGTATGTTAAGAAAAAGCTTGGAAAAGATTTGAGAAAATATAACTATAGAGTTTATGTCGTCCAATGTATAATTCCGCTAGATGAAGCAATTAAAAGAGATAAGAAAAGAAAAAAACCAACTCTGGGAATTTCAAATTATTGGACAGAAGAAAAATGGACAAATAAATTAAAAAGAAAGAATAAAAATGCTGATGTGGTGATAAATACCCTTGAAAAAAAACCTAGAGAAGTTATAAAGATAATTCTCAAAGCGATTGGAGAAAAACCTAAGATTCATCCCTATGAAAATAAAATAAGAAAATTTTGGTAAAATGAAACGCCCAAAATCCCAATTCATAAACACAAAATACAAACCGCGAGATGATTTGATTTGCTTATTTACAATTCAGCCAGCAAGAGGAATTTCATTGAAAAAAGCTGCGAATACAGTTGCACTTGAAAGCAGTGTTGGGACATGGACTGATGTGCAGAGAGGAAAAATTGATTATGTTAAAAAACTTCAGGCAAAAGTTTTCTCAATTTCAAAATCTGGCAAGATTAAAATTGCTTATCCCTCAAAACTTTTTGAGCCGGATAATGTTCCGAATATTTTGTCGTCAATTGCAGGAAATATTTTTGGTATGAAAGCTGTTAAATCAATTCGTTTAGAGGATGTTAGTTTTCCAAGTTCTATTTTGAAAAAATTCAAAGGCCCGCGTTATGGAATTCAGGGAATTAGAAAGATGATGAAAATAAAATCCCGTCCTTTAGTTGGAACAATTATAAAACCTAAACTTGGGTTGAATGTAAAACATCATGCTGAATCAGCTTATGAGTCATGGATCGGCGGTTGTGATATTGTTAAAGATGATGAGAATTTAGCGTCGCAGAAATTTAATTTATTTGAAAAACGTTTGGCAAAAACTTTGGAAATGGCTGACAAAGCTGAATCAGAAACTGGTGAGAAAAAAGCTTATCTTGTGAATGTTACTGCAGAGACAAAAGAAATGTTAAAGCGTGCGCAGTTAGCTGAAAAAATGGGAAGTAAATACGTGATGATTGATATTATTACTGCAGGATGGGCTGCTTTGCAAAGTTTAAAAGAAGCAAATTTTAAATTAGGTCTTCATGCGCATAGAGCAATGCATGCAGCTTTTGACAGAAATCCTAAACACGGAATTTCAATGATGGTGCTCGCTGATTTCGCACGACTAATTGGTGTTGACCAAATTCACATTGGAACAGGAATCGGAAAGCTCGAGGGCAAAATAAAAGATATTAAAGAATTAAGTGAAGAAATTGAAAATAAAAATGTAAAAGCAACTCAAAAAAGATTAAAACAAAACTGGGGAAAAATTAAATCTGTTTTATCTGTCTCGTCAGGCGGGCTGCATCCAGGACATGTTAAATTCTTAATTAAACATTTAGGAAAAGATTTAGTAATTCAGGCAGGTGGAGGAATTCATGGACATCCTAAGGGAACAATTTCTGGAGCGCGCGCAATGCGACAAGCTGTTGATGTTTATTTGAAAAAAAAGAAATCGAAAAACTGCCAAGAACTGCAAGAAGCTCTGAAAAAGTGGGGTTAAGATGACAAAACCAAAATCCCTTCCCCTAACATATTTTTATTTGTGTATTTTGCTGACAATAATTATTTTTTTTATATTTCCTAATTTTAATATAATTAAATTTCCAAATAATTTATTTGGCTTGGCAATTATGGCTTTTGGTTTGTTAATTATTTTCTGGACTTGGAAACTTTTTATAAATGCTGGAACAAAAGAAGATTTTAGTGAATCAAAAACCGTTGTTGTGGGCGGGCCTTATAAATATAGCAGAAACCCTATGTATGCTGGAATGATTATTTTTTTAATTGGCTTAGTAATTTTATTTGAAAATATACTGGGATTTATTTCCCCTGTTTTATTTTTTCTAATAATGGAATTTATGTTTATTCCTTTTGAAGAAAAGAAAATGGAAAAAGAACTTGGAAAAAAATATCTTGATTATAAGAAAAAAGTTAGAAAATGGTTATAAAGAAAAAATTCAGAAAAGCAGTTTTTATTGCGGTGTATAAAAGAGAAAAAAATAAAATTTATTATTTAGTTCTTAAAAGAAAACTTCATTGGCGCGGATGGGAATTTCCAAAAGGGGGTTTGGAATTTAAAGAGAAAATTATTGACGCTGTTAAAAGAGAGATTTTTGAAGAAACAGGGCAGAAAATTTTAAATAAAAATATAAAAAAATTCAAGATCTCTGGAAAATATAAATATAATAAAAAATATGCAAACAGACCAGGTGTATCAGGACAAGAATATAAATTATTTTGCGCTGAAATAAAAAATAAAAAAATTTTAATTGATAAAAAAGAACATTCAAGTTACAAATGGGCTGAATTTGAAACAGCTTTGAAAAAATTAACTTGGCTAAATCAAAAAAAATGTTTGAAGATTGTTGATAAATGGTTGAAGAGTAAGAAATAAAAACATGTTATTCTGTTTAAATTTATGAAATTTAGAGAATTTAAAACATCGTCAGGAAAATTAGTATTAGCTGGAAAAAGTGCTGCAAATAATGAAAAATTAGTTGAGCAAGTTAAAGATTTTGAAGAGGTTTTTCATACAGCTGCACCAGGAAGTGCATTTGTAAATATTAAATCTAAAAAAACAAATGCACAAGACAGAAAAGAAGCTGCGATTTTCTGTGCTGCGAAAAGTCAGGACTGGCGTGATAATAAATCTAATGTTGAAATTCATTGGTTTAAAGGTAAAGATGTTTACAAAAGAAAAAACATGAAACTCGGAACATTTGGTGTGAAGAAGTTTAAAAAAATTTTAATTAAGAAAAAAGATATTGAGGGGTTTTTGAAAAAATGAAAATTCCGCAATGTTCAATTCAACTAGGAAAACAAGGAATTACAGATAATTTTATAACAAGCATAAACAATATGTTTAAGACGCACAAAAATGTTAAAATTTGTGTTTTAAAATCTGCTGGGCATGATAAAACTAAAATTAAAGAATTTAAGGATTTAATTTTGGAAAAGCTTGGGGGAAATTATACTGCAAAAATAATTGGATTTACAATTTTTGTGAAAAAGTGGCGGGGGAATGTTCGATAATTATTCTGCGCCTCTTTCCTTAAATAGATATTCTAACTCTTTTGATTTTTTTATTGGACTAAAATATGAAAAATAATCAAAAATAGATGCCCCAATTCTCTCTGGCATTCCTTCTATTCTTCGCCCAAAATCCTCCAATCTAAAATTCATTCTTGCTTGAAGATAGCCCATAAGCATTCTTGCTAACAAACCCATAAAAAATTTAAAAAAACATTAGTTAAAAACTTTATTAAACAAAAGTATATATCAACAACTTTATAAACCCAAAATTCTGTTAAATTTTAACTAAAAGTTCGCAGAACTATCTATTGCTGCAAAGCAAGGTAAAATGTCAATATATGAATTATCAGGACAAGAATATAATTTGAAATTAGCTGAAGCTCTGAAAAAAATTCCTGAAATTAGTGCACCTGAATGGGTTAATTATGTTAAATCGTCTTCGAGCAAAGAAAGGCCAATTGAAGATCCTGATTTTTGGTATAAAAGAACTGCGTCAATATTAAAACAAATTTATAAGAGAAATATTATTGGTGTGCAAAGATTAAGAACAAAATATGGAAGTAAAAAAAATCGGGGCATGAAACCAGAGAAATTTAAAAAATCAGGGGGGAAAATAATTCGAACAATTTTACAGCAATGTGATAAAGCAGGTTTTACTGAAATTGCAAAAACTATTCCTGGAGTAAAAGGAAAAAGACCTGGAAGAAAATTAACTCAAAAAGGTAAAGAATTTTTAGGGGGGGTTAAGTGAGATGCCAATTAAAAATCAAACAAAAAAAATAAGACTCACAAAAGCTGGAAGAAAAACAAAATGGGCGCCAGTTTGGGCGGTGTTAAAAAAATTTGGTGTTGGAAAAAGGGTGCATCCTTCAAGAATGACCAGACACAGACGTTCATGGAGAAGAACTAAACTTAAAATCAAACCTCGAAAAATAAAACCAACTCATTATGGATAAATAAAATGCCAGGAAAAAAACAAGATAAAAAACCAGAAGAGAAAATTGAAAAAGAATATATAATTCCTTTAAGAAAGCAAGTTGAAAAAACTGTGCGTTACAAACGGGCAAACAAAGCAATTAAAACAATTAAGGAATTTTTAGTCAAGCATATGAAAATTTATGATCGAGATTTAAATAAAATAAAAATTGATAAATATTTAAATGAATATGTTTGGTTCCGCGGAATTAGAAAACCGCCAATGAAAGTAAAAGTTAAAGCAATTAAAGAAGGGGATATTGTAAAAGTTGGATTAGCTGAACTTCCAGAAAAATTGAAATTTAAAAAATTACGAGAAGAAAAAAGAGAAAAAGAAGGTGAAGCAAAAGCTGAGAAAAAGAAAGCAAAAAAAGAAATTCAAAAACCAGAAGAAAAACCTGAAGAAGAAAAAAAAGAGGAAAAAGAAAAAGCAAAATCTGGTGAAGAATTAATTAAGAAAATTGAAAAAACTGAAGCAAAGAAAATTAAACATCAAGAAGTAGTCAAAACCCAGGCAAAACAATCTAAGCATCAATTTAGAAAAGCTCTGGCGAAATAAAATGCCAAAGCCCACAACAATACATCACCAAATTTCTAGAAATCATAGCATTCCATTAAGAAATGTTAGTGTTCTTGAAAAAATAAGCTTGCTTGAAGGAGTAGAAGATGTTCTTCCTTCAAGATTCCATCCAAAAGATCACAAAAAACCAAAAATTAAAATTAAATGGTATCGGCCCTGCACTAGAACTTTTAAGATCTTAATAGAAAATAGGCATTTTCAACAAGAAATGTATGTGGTTTTAGAAAATGAATCATATCGAGAGGGTGTTCAACAACACCTAGAAAATTTAACATTATAATCATCAAATTTTTATATTCAGATATTTTTTATTTATCATGTTAACTACATTAAAAAAAGATTTGAGAAGATTTGCGAATTTAGAAAAAGCGAAAATTCTTCAGAGATTTTTTAAAACAGGCAAGGGCCAGTATGGTGAAGCAGATGTTTTTATTGGATTAACTTCTGAACAGATAAAATTAGTTGCAAAAAAATATTCTTGGTTGTTATTAAAAGATATTAATGACTTATTAGAAAGTTCAGTTCATGAAGATCGGGTGTGTGCATTAAGAATTTTAGTTGAAAGATATAATAAATCTGATGAAAAAAATAAAAAAGAGATTTTTAATTTTTATCTTGCAAATACTAAAAATATAAACAACTGGGACCTGGTTGATTTATCTGCGCCAAAGATTGTCGGAGATTTTGTTTTTCATAATAAAGAGCAAATAAAAGTTTTATATAAACTTGCTAAGTCAAAAAATTTATGGGAAAAAAGAATCGCGATTGTTGCAACTTATTTTTTTATTAGAAAAGAAAGTTTTGAAGATGTTATTGCAATTTCAGAAATTTTATTAAATGATACGCATGATTTGATTCACAAAGCAGTTGGCTGGATGTTGAGAGAAGTTGGAAAAAAAGATGGGAAAATTTTAAGGGATTTTTTAGAAAAAAATTATTCTGATATGCCTAGAACAATGTTGCGTTATGCAATTGAAAAATTTCCTGAAGATGAAAGAAAGATTTGGTTGAGGAGAAAATAAAAAGAACAATTAAAAATATAAAGTCACCTTTAGATAATATAATATGAAAAAATCAGTTCGACTTTATATTACAGGAACAGTTCAGGGAGTTTTTTTTAGGGGATTTGTAAAACAAAACGCTGAAAAATTTAATGTAAAAGGTTTTGTCAGGAACTTAGAAGACAAACGAGTTGAAATTTTTTTAGAAGGTGATTCAAATAATGTTAATAAATTAATTGAACTTTGCAAACAAGGTCCAAAACATTCGCAAATAAGAAGGGTTGAGGAAAAGTCGGAAAGATTTCAGGGATTTAAAATTTTCAAAGTTCTGCATATTTAAACAAATTTATAAATGTTATTTCTTATTATAGAATATGGAAGCAAAAGGACGTGAAAAACAAATTATTAATGAAAGATTGAAAAAAATTAATGATCTTAGAAAAAAAGGTGTAAATCCTTACCCATATAAATTTGATAAAAAAAATTCTGTTGAAGAATGTTTAAATTTAAAATCTGGATCAAAAGTCAAAACAGCTGGAAGATTGGTTTCAAAAAGAGATATTGGAAAAATTGCTTTTTGTAATTTGCAAGATGGTTTTGGGAAAATCCAAATTGTTTTTCAAAATAAAGAAACTCCTGAAGAGGTTTTTAAATTTTTTAGAAAATATTTAGATGCAGGCGACTTTGTTGGGGTTGAAGGGAAAATCTTTAAAACAAAAACAAAACAAACTTCTATTTTAGTTGAGAAAATTGAATTATTAAGTAAAAGCATTTTACCTCTTCCTGAAAAATGGCATGGATTGCAAAATAAAGAAGAAAAATACAGAAAAAGATATTTAGATTTAATTATTAATCCTGAAGTTAAAGAAATTTTTGAAAAAAGAAGCAAAATTATAGATTCTTTGAGAAATTTTTTGAAAGAAAAAGGTTTTTTAGAAGTTGAGACTCCTGTTCTTCAGCCAATTGCAGGAGGAGCAATAGCAAAACCATTTAAGACACATTATAATGCCTATAATACAGATGTTTATTTGAGAATTGCACCAGAACTTTATTTAAAAAAACTTCTTATTGGGGGATTTGAAAAAGTTTTTGAATTTTCAAAATGTTTTAGAAACGAGGGAGTTGATTGGAGTCATAATCCTGAATTTACAAATCTAGAATTTTATGAAGCTTATGTGGATTATAATCAAATGATGAATTTAGTAGAAGATTTAATTTGCCAAGCTGCAAAAGATGTGAATTATAAAAAAATTAAAATAAAAAAACCATTTAAGAAAATCGAGTTTGAAAAAATCACAAAAGGTAAAATGACAGACGAAGCATTTAAAGAAGCTATTAAAAAAATTAAAGAACCGACATTTGTGATTAATCATCCGTTAGATATTTCTCCTCTTGCTAAAAAAAATAATGAAAAAACTGTTCAGAGATTTCAATTAATTATAAATGGGATAGAAGTTGTAAATGCTTTTTCTGAATTAAATGATCCTTTAGATCAAGAACAGAGATTCAAAGAACAAGCAAAGAAAAAAGAGGAGAAACATGAATTTGATAAAGATTTTGTAGAAGCTCTGAAACATTGTATGCCTCCTGCTGGAGGGGTGGGAATTGGTATAGATAGACTTGTAATGATTTTTACAGAAAAAAAATCAATACGAGAAATTTTATTATTCCCCTTTATGAAACCTGAGGGAAATAAAAATTAATAACCAAGAGATTTTAAAAAGAACAAGGTGGTCATTCCTGAGGGGCCTTTTCCATTATTTTTATTTGCATAAATTTCATTAAACCACCATATTGCTTCTGCTCTACTCATTCTTTCTCTTCTTGGACAATAATCTTGAATAATTACCCTTACATCTTCTCTTTGTCTTAAAGGAATATTTTCTATACGATATGTTTCTACAACAACAGGTTTTTCTACAACAATTTTCTTAGGAACCCCTGGATAAATCTCTGGAAAAAGTTTTCCTTTTTCCCATACTGTGTGACACCCCCCTAATGCTACTGCACTAAGTGCGAGACCTAATGATTTTGCAAGGCCCATCTTGTTTTTTGAAGTTCTTTGTCTATTTTCCATGTTTTGGGTATACAAAACTTATTTAAATAATTTTCTATATTGCTTAATATGGGATTGATTATAAAATCAAATATTAGAAAAGTTGTGAAAGAACTTGACAAGGAAAATAGTGTTTCAAGTGTTGCTGATGAAGTTGAGATGGCTTTGGAAAAAAAGGTTGAGGAAATTTTAACAAGTGCAATTACACGTGCAAAAGCAAATCAAAGACGAACTTTGCAAGCACGGGATTTATAAAAAAATTTAAAAATATAATATTAATTTATAAAATATGGTAAGAAAAAGATTTCCAATGTTTGCAGTTATTTTGTTGATTTTCGCAGTTGCGTGGCTATTAGAGGAATTAGGATATTTTGCAATAAATCTTCCATGGATTCCTGTAATTTTAATTGTTGTTGCAGTTGGCATGATCATAAACAGATTAATTCTTGATTAGGAAAATTTTTAAATTAAAATTGTCTCTTATAATTATGTTTTTAAAAAAGGGGCAGTTGCCAATTTTAATTTCTATTTTAATTTTATTAGCTGTGTTTTTGCCAATGTCTTTGCAGAAAAAAAATTACGAGTTTGTAATGTATATTGGAGTTATAATTATTTTCTTTTTGTTAATTTTAGCTACTAATAAAAAACATAATTTAAGCAATGGAGTTTTATGGGGGCTTGTTGTTTGGGCAATTTTGCATATGTGTGGAGGTTTTGTTTATTTAAATGGAACACGGCTCTATGAAATTCAATTATTAAATATCATAACAAGACCAGAATATTATATTTTACGTTATGATCAGTTTGTGCATATGTTTGGTTTTGGATTAACAACTTTTATTGCATATGAAATTTTAAAACCTTATTTAAATAAAAAAGTAAACTGGGTTGTTGTTTCTGCATTGTTGATGTTAATTGCTATTGGGGTTGGGGCAGTAAATGAAATTATAGAATTTATCACCGTTGTGATAGTTCCTGAAACAGGTGTCGGAGGATTTTATAATACTTCGTTGGATTTAGTTGCAAATGGTGTCGGAGCATTTATTGCTATTTTTATTGTGAATTTTTTAAGAAAAAAAGTTGATTATTGATTTGAAATTTCTTAGAAGAAATTAAAATGAAAAAAGAAAATAAAGAGAAAATTCTTGAAATGATTCATAAGGCTGGAGACTCTAAAAATTATGAAACATCTTGGGATGAAAAGGGAATTCCAAAATCTAAGAAAAAATCAGAAATAAAAAAAGGCCGTGCCTCGAAAGCGCGGGGAGCAAGATTTGAATTAAAAGTAAGAAAAGATCTAGAAGAAAAAGGGAGAATTGTCGATAAATGGAATAATAATGTTGACTTAGAAAAAAAAAGAATGATTATTGCAAAAAGAAAATTTAATCCTTTTTCAAAAGTTATGACAATTGGAACAGGATTTCCTGATTTTATAACTATAAAACCAGTTTATAGAGAAATGTATAGTGTTATTGGTGTCGAAGTGAAGATAAATGGGATTTTATCAAAACAAGAAAAAGAAAAATGCCGATGGTATCTTAAAAATAAAATTTTCTCGCAAATTTGGATTGCAAAGGCAAAAAAAGATGGAAGGAAAATAATTGTTGTTTACGATGATTTTAATGAAAAATATCTTAACAAATAAACAGTTAATCAAATCTTAAAAAACACCACATAAAAATTTATAATAATCTATGTCTTTATTTTTTCATGAAAAAAGAAGCGCTGTATTATAAAAGATTACATGATAAAAAAATTCAGTGCCAATTGTGTCCGCAATTTTGTGTGATTGAGAATAAACAAATTGGAAAATGTGGTGTGCGAGAAAATTCAGGAAGGAGATTAATAAGTTTAAATTATGCAAAGCCGTCTTCAATTAGTATAGATCCAATTGAAAAAAAACCACTTTATCATTTTTTTCCTGGAGAAAAAACCCTAAGTATTGGAAGTTTTGGATGTAATTTAAAATGTGATTTTTGCCAAAATCAAGAAATTTCTCAAGAATTTGAAAAAGACGTGTTTAAAAAAACAAAAACAATTACACCAGAAAAAATAATTTCAATAGCAAAAAAAAATAAAATCAAAATTATTTCTTATACTTATAATGAACCAATAGTTTTTTATGAATATATGTTAGATATTGCAAAACTCGCGAAAAAAGAAAACATAAAAAATGTGGTTGTGACAAACGGGTTTATTAATAAAACCCCTCTCAATAAATTATGCAAGGTTATTGACGCTGCGAATATTGATTTGAAAAGTATTGATGAAAAATTTTATGAACAAATCTGCCAAGGAAAATTACAACCGGTTTTAGAAACAATAAAAAAATTAAAACAAGAAAATATCTGGCTTGAATTAACAAATTTAATAATTCCTGGTTTAAATGATGATTTATATGAAATTAGAAAATTAATTGCCTGGGGGAGAGATAATCTTGGTTATAATGTGCCACTGCATTTCAGCAAGTTTTATCCTTGTTATAGAATAATAGATAAAGATCCGACAAATCCAGAGATAATTAAAAAAGCGAGAAAGATTGCTTTAGATGTTGGATTAAAATATGTTTATACTGGAAATATTTATGACAGCGACGGAGAAACTAGTTTTTGCGCTAAATGTAAAAAGCCAATTGTTTTCAGAAAAGGTTTTGAATTAATTGAAAATAAATTAAAGGAGGGAAAATGTTCTTGCGGAGAAAAAATTTCTGGTGTTTGGTAATTTTTATTTTTTTAATTAATTTGCAAACCACTGCATCTCAGGAAATTGAATTTAATGTTCCAGAAGAAGTTAATGTAGGAGAAGAATTTGAAATTGCAATAAAATTAATTGATTTTGAAAAAGATACTTATGACGTGAAGATTGATATTTTTTATAATGAAGAGAGAATTTCTAAAATTTTAAATAAAGAAAAATGGAAATCAACTTTTTATTATGTTAATGATGTTATTGAAGAAGATGAAGAAAAAGAATTTTCATTAATTCTTGATTGTGCTGATTATAAAGATGGCGATAAAGCAGAAATTGAAATAAAAATAAGAAATTCAAAAGAAAATTATGAAACTTTCTCGGGCTATAAGATTGAACTTATTGGAGAAAGCGATAAAGGAGAAGGAGAACTTGAAAACAATGATGAAAACAATAAAGAGGAAGCTAAAGAAGAATTAAAAGAAAATAAAATAGAAAATCTTAAGGAAGATTCAGAAGAAGAATATGGATATTCAAATCAAGTGATAACACTAAATCCAAAAACTATAAAAACTGATGAAAATTCTCAAGAAGACAACAAAAAGAAAATCGCAATTTGTGGATTAATTGGTTTTTGTTTTTTGCTTGCAGGATTATTTATATTTAAATTTTATAAAAACAAGAAAAAAGATGGCATTGTCTGAAGATTCAAAAAATATAAGAGCAGTATTGATAATTGAGGTAATTGGAAAACCAAAAGAATATTTAAAAGAAACACTTGAAGGAATTGTTAAAAAAATTAAAGAAGAAAAAGGTGTTGAGCTGGAAGATTCTAAGATAAACGAGCCACAGGAAATGGAAAAGAAAAAAGGTTTTTATTCTAGTTTTGCTGAAATAGAAATTATTGTGGAAGAAATGTTGTATTTGGTTGCATTAATGTTCAAATATATGCCTGCACATATTGAGGTTATTAGCCCTGAAAAAATTTCTATGAAAAACAACGAGTGGTCTGAAACATTAAGTGAGTTAGTTAAAAAATTGCATGGTTATGATGAGGTTGCAAGAATTACTTTAATTGAAAAAGAAGTTTTAGAAAAAAAGTTGAGAGATGTTTTGGAAAAGGGGAAGGAGAAAAAAGTGAGAAGAATTAATTAATCCCTAAACTTATTTTTATTGCTAAGTCAATTTTATCGATTAATTCTTTATCTAGTTTTTTAAATTTTTTAATTATCCTGGATTTATCGCTTGTTCTTATCTGATTAAGTAAAATTGTTGAGTTTATTTTTAGCCCTGAATCTTTTTTTTCAAGGTAAACATTTGTAGGGAATTCTTTAGTGAAAATTTTTGAGGTAATTGGGGCAACAATTGTGGTTGGGCTATATTCATTTCCAAGATTATTTTGAATAATTACAGCAGGCCTAACTTTTCCTTGTTCATGTCCCTTAACTGGATTTAGGTCTACCAGAACAACATCGCCTTTTTTTATTTTAATCCCAGCCATGATCAATAATGCTCCAATCCTGATTAATCTTAGAAAGTTCTTCTTGCATCTCGAGGTATCCTTCAATTAATAATTTTTCTTCTTTCATCTTAAAATGGGTGGCCACCCTAATTAAGTTTATAATTACTTGCTCATAAGTTTCCTTGTTGGACTTCAATCTATCGAGAGAAGATTTAACATTTTTATTTAACTGGATTGTTGTTACCATCTCACTATAGAATCTCTATAGTTTATAAATTTACTTATTCTTTCCTTTAGCTATATCTAATAAATTAATTTCACCTTTTGCAGATTTGTATTTTTTTAGAAAAAACCATGCTAGGAAAATTATAATTAAAATCACAATTGACCAACCAATAATTTTTCCTGTTGAACTTTCTTCATTATCGTCGTTATTTTCAAGAGATTTGCATTCTGATAAACAGCAATCTTTACCATCAAATGCATCTATTAATTCTTGATTTTCACAATATTCATCTGCAGTACAAAATTTACCAGCAAGATCATTTTCGCAAGTATTTTGAGTCACAGGAATATAATCTTGTCCTGGCAAAGGTTCATAATCATCTAAAAAATTTATTGTAACTGGCAGATATTTTAAATTCACAGAAGTTTTTGCCTTAATATAACCTTCAACAGTTATTTCTTTATCTGAAAAAAGATTTATTAAAATTTTCGCGCTTTTGTTAGATTCTAAATCATTTATTTCTGTTACTGAAAAATTCATGTAAGGTTTTAATTCTCGCGACATTGAGAGTGTAATATTTGCTATGTCTGGCTCTCCATAATTTTTAATATGAAATAGAGCTTGTTTATTTTCGTTGGTTATAAGAGAAATATTCAGTTCTGGCGGAGAAAATCTATAGCGCTGTTTTTCATAAACTGATTCTTCTGCTAAAACATAAATTGGAATTTGGTAATTTTGATTGTCTGTGCTAAGTTCTAAAAAATTTAGAGAAGATTCTTCTGAAAAAGCTTTTGTCTCAAAATTTAATTGCTTGATATCTCCTGATTTTATTGTTTCTGTTTTTTCATTGTTTACATTTATTGAGATTTTTGAATCTTGTAAGTTTTGGACTATGATTGAGAAATTTTCTTTTGCTAATGCAAATCCAGGATCTATACTAAAATCAGCAACATCTGACAAAATTGTAAAATTTTTTTGGATTTTATCGTCAATAATTTGTGTTGCTTTTCTATATTCAACTTCTTCTATTGAAATTGTGTAATTTGCAGGAGTCTTGTCAGTTGTAAGTGCGTAAATATAAAATTCTTCATTAATTTGTGTGACATCAAAATCAAAAGGAACCTTGACATGTCCTCGATAAAATAAAATATTTACTGGCAAAATTGCTTCTTGGAAATTTCCTGAAACTTTTGCAAGAATTGTTTCACCTTGTTTGAACTCGCTATTAATTTCAAATTCAATTGCTGAGAGGATTGGAAAAATTAAAATTAACAATAAAAAAATTGCAAAAAATGTTTTTTTCATTTTCCCATCTCTTTTAATTTTTTGAGAACATCGTCTAATTCTGAAGGTTTTTTCTGAACTGGTCTTCGTATTGGTGCACGTGGTTGTGTTGAAGGGATAATTCTTCTTGGCATTATTCTTCTCTGCGGAATTTGTGTGAATTGGCTTGGTCCAGAACGCGGGGGAAATGGTCCTGTGATTTTTTTTGCAGGAGCTCCTGATTTTCTAAAACCAGATTTTAATCTAACCCACAAAGGTCTTAATTTATTTCTAAATATTATTGCTACAATTACTAAAATTATCAAAATAATTAAAATTATAATCCAAAACAAGCTAGTTCCCTTATTTTTTTCTTTAACACAGCAAATATCTGTTGAAAAATCACATTCATAATTTTCTGTTTCTTCTCCACTTAAACAACTTGCTCTGCAATTTCCTTCATATCTTTCACATTCACTTTCTTCTGGAGTAATTGATTTTGGTTTGCACTCACCTAAACAGCATGCCTCACCTAAACTTAAATCAAGTGTGTCTGGAAGTTTGCTTCCATAACATTCTTCATCTGAAGAGCAAACAGTTCCTCCTTGAGATGAGCAAGTTTCTTGTGTTTCTGGTTTTGAACAACAAATACCAAATCCAGGGCATTTATATCCTGCTTTTCTTTCTCCACCTGCTTGCTGACATTTTAAAGATGATGAAACACAATAATAACCAGCATCGCCACAATCTTCTCTAACTTCTTCATCTTCTATAATTTCTGGCCAGGTTGAATATAAAATTAGAGCAGTGTTTTTTATATTTCCTTTCCAGCAACCATCAGAATCTTGGATCCCGTCTTCTAACAACCAATCTAAAGTATTTTCTTTTTCAGAAGGATTTGTATTTTTCAATGCTAATAAAGCTAGACCAGTATCATAAAATTTATCTCCTGACTCATCCCAGTATTTTGAAGCTTTTTGTTTTTCTAGTAAAGATGAATAAAAATCAGAATAATCTGTCAAGATATATAAAAATGCTTCAGGTAAAAATTCCTCGTTGTCTTCAGCCATTGCAGTTAAATAAGGTAAGTATTCTTCTATATCATGGTCTTGATAATCTAAAACAAGTGTTGCCCATAATGTTGATTCATAATCACATGAAGAAGATTTTTTAAAACAAAGAGAGTTTATTTTTTCTGTTGTTGTGCCTTCTGCCGACGCTGTTTGTGTTGTATCTGGAACATAAATAGTTGAAGAACCTTGTTTTCTGTATAAAGTGTTTGTTAAAAATCCCTTGTTGCAAGATATTTTGTATTCATTTTCTAAACAATTTTGATTGTCATTTACTTGCAACCAGTATCCACTTTCTGCAAGCAGTAAACAGCTTCCTGCTGAAGAAGTTATTTTTTTATCTTCATTTATTTGTATTGTTTTTGTGCTACCACTATATTCTATTGTACAAGTTGTTTCCTCGTTTGCGTCAATTTGTAAATACCATATTAATTCATCAGGGGCTGTTGTTTGTTCTAATAACCAATCTTCTGCATCTTCTGTTTCTTTACCAACATTTGATAATCCTAAAATTGCCTGTGCAGTTGTTTTCACGTTGCATCCTGAATCTGGCCAGCATTCCTCATTATCTGACTCATCTAATAATTCACTTTTACATTCTGAATTAACTAATAAAGAAAAAATCATATCTTGTAAACCTAATGAAGAGCACTTATCTTCGACTTTTTCTCTTACACAATTATAAGCATCACGGATTTTTTTATCATCTGAATCTCCTTGATCAACAGTTATTTCTGCTCCAGAATCTTCTACACACTCACCATCAACACAAACTTCATCAGTTGCACAATCAGAATTATCAGAACATTCTGCTAAAACCATGACAGAATTATTAATTAATAAAATTGCTAAGAATAAAAACAAAATAATTGTCCTCTTTTTCATGAAGAAATAATGTCAGAGATGTTTTTAAAATTTGTTATTGCTTAACATTAGATTTATTTTTTCTTTTATTTCCTTTCCTAGAAACTTGAAAACTTTTTTTAATTGTATAATTCACAGGATTTTTTAAACGAAGTTCTTCTTCTGTTGGAATAATTCCGATCCCTTTATAATAATCTTTATTAAAATTTGGCGGCAGAACAATTTTATTCCTATATGACCAAGAGAGTTGTGATTTAATGTAACCTTGTTTTAAAGGAATTTCATTTTTTTTATTCCATTCATTTATTCTTTTTTCAAATTCATCTTTTTCAATTCCTAAACTTCTGAATAAATTAATTAAAATAAACAAAGCACGTTTTCTTCCGTCTTGCACTCCTTGCAAAATTTTTTGAATTGACGGAGGTAAAAACTCATCGGAAAGTTTTTCTAATTTTACAGATTTAAAATTTTGAGGTTTTTGATTTATTTTTTCTTCTTTGAAATTTTGTTTTTCCCAATCAAGTGCTTGCACTAAAAGTTCAGTTGCTTCGCCTTCTTCTGAATCAGGCATAAAATTTTTTATTTTAATTTTCATAGGATCTGCGTCTTTTAACTGAAAATTTTCAAGCTCTGATTTATTTAAAACAACACTTGCTAGAGAAGTTTTTTCATGCAAAGAGTAAGGCATTCTAAATAAATGCCTTGGAGAAACAAGAATTAAATCAGGAACAACTTCTTTTGGAGCTTGAAAATCCTTTACATATTTATTGGGTTTTGTTAATTCTGTGACTCTTTTTATTAACTGGTTTTTTGTTTTTTCCATAATATAATTTGTAACTATTCTCGGCCATTCTGGAAACATGTCTGAAGTTTTAACATTATTAATTTCTTTAGGAAAAGCTTTGCATGGAACAATTATGTGGAAGCCCTTTGAACCAGAAAATTTTATTCCAATATTTTTTATTCCACTGAATTCTAAGAACTTAATTATTATTTGAGCATAAACTCTGCTGTAATCAATATACTTACTGTCAATGTCAATTAGCAAATCCCAGCCAATTCTTATTTCATTTAATTGTTTTTCATTTAAATCTGTTGAGAGTTTTAAGGGATCTTGCCAAATTTCTTCTGAACAATGAAAAGATGTTGCACCTTTTTTAACTAATTCAAAAATATCTGCTGGATACTGTAAAGAATCAGGGCGCTTGCCAAAACCCTCAAAATATCTTGGAGAAATTTCTCTGTTTTTTGAAAATTCAAAAATCGTCTTTTGTATTTCAGGTTTAGAATAATACAACTGCGTTATTTTTCTGATTCTTTTTTCTTTTAGTGATGGTGCAGGGTTATCCATAGCAGATTGATTTTAATATAATTTAAATAAGTAACTTATCACTGAAATATAACAAACCTTAAAAACAAGGGCAAATTTTTATTGACATGTTAGTTAAACTTGAGAATCCTAGTTTTTTTGCAAGAACAATTGAAATTATTTCTGAGCTTGTTACTGAAGTGAGAATCAAAATTAATGAATTTGGCTTGAGTATTGTTGCTATTGATCCTGCAAATGTTGCGATGGTGAGTTTTAAACTTCCGAAAACAGCTTTTTCGCAATTTGAATCAGGTGAAGAAGTACTTGGGATTAATTTAGATAGTTTAAAATCAGTTTTAAAAAGATGTGGCTCAGGAAGCTCACTTATTTTAGAAAAAAAAGATAATTTGCTGCAGATCCAAATACAAGATAGAATAAAAAGAAATTTTACACTTAGTTTAATTGATATTGATGCTGAAGAAAAAGAAATTCCTAGTTTAGAATTTAGTTCTGAAGTGAAAATAAATTCAATTGATTTTGTGGCCAGTATAGAAGACTGTGCTGTTATGGCTGATGCATGTTCATTTATTATTGACGAAGGGAAATTTATAATTGAGGCAAAAAGTTTAAATTCTGCACGCTCAGAATTTTCAAGTGATGAAGCAGAAATTAAAGCAGAAAATTCAAAATCACGCTATAGTTTAGAATATTTGCAAAAATTTATGAAAGCTGCGAAACTTGTTGAAAAAACACAAATTAAATTTTCAGACGATCATCCACTTAGATTAGATTTTACTGCAGATTTTTTTTCAATCACTTTTATTCTCGCCCCAAGAGTTGAGACTGAGGATTAACAGTTGAGTAATTAAAAAAGAATAAGAACTACTGGTCTGGGTTGAAGATTAATGTGAGGTCGCATTCTATCAAAACATTTTTATACTGAATTGTCATACTTATATTAGCAATATATTTAATATTATAAATAATATGTAAAATAATGCGTAAAATAATATGAATATTCATAGTGTTAAAAAAAAGATTTTAAATTTTATGAGAAAAAACAAAGTTGTGACTTCTTCAGAGTTGGCAGGTTTTTTAAAAGTTTCTTGGAATACTGCTGATAAATATCTTCTTGAATTAGTTTTAGATAAAAAAATTATAAGAATAAAAAAACAGGGAGTGAATTTATGGATGTTAAAATAAAAAATTTGAACAAAAAAGCGCAAGTAAGTATTTTTATTATTATTGGTGTAATTGTCGTCGCTGCAATCTTATTATTTTTATTTTTTAGAACAAATATAACCCCTGAAATTAAAAAAAGTTCTGAGAAAAATCCAGAATATTTTTTAGATAATTGTTTAAACGAGGGTGCTGAATCAATTGTGCGAAAAATTCTTAAAAATGGGGGTTACATGGAAAACCCTCTTCACAAAGAACTTGACGGCGAGAATATAACTTATTTATGTTACACAGAAAATTATTATACTCAATGCACAAATCAAGAACCTTTGTTAGTTCAACATGTAAAAAAAGAATTAAAAGAAAATTCGCAGGGGATTATTGAAAACTGTTTTTATGAATGGGAAACAAATTTAGAAAATGATGGTTATGGTATAGAGATTGGCTCAATGAATTTTGATGTGGAACTTGCGCCTAAAAAAATTATATTTGATATTAAAAGAAAAATCGTGCTTAGTAAAAGCGGGACAACATCTAAATTTGAAAATTTTGAAATTCAAAAACTTTCTAAACTTTATGAACTAACTGTGATTGCACAGGAAATTGTGAGCCAAGAAGCAGAATATTGTAATTTTGATCATTTAGGTTTTATGATAATTTATCCTGAATATGATATTGAAAAATTTAGAACTGGCGACGGAGATGTGATTTACTCTATTAAAGATAAAAAAACTCAGGAAGAATTTAAATTTGCTGTGAGAAGTTGCATTATGCCAGGAGGATTGTGATGAAAATTGTGAAAGCCACAAAAAAAGATTGGAAAGAATTTAAAAGATTAAAAAGAGAAAGTTTAGATTGGTATTCAAAATTAATTAAAGAGAAAATTCATTTATCAGATAAAGATATTAAAAAAGAATTTGATGAATTTTCTCAATCAAAAAATAAAATTTTAATAATTGCTAAAGATAGCGAAACTAAAGGTTATTTAATTGGATCTCTTTTAATTAATGCTTATACTAAAACCGGTTATATTGACGATGTTTTTGTTTCTGCGAATTTTAGAGGAAAAGGGATTGGAAAAAAACTTATCAGTGAATTTAAAATTATATTAAGGAAAAAACATATTAAAAAAATGCGACTTGGAGTAAATCCTAAAAACAAAAATGCAATCAAACTCTACAAAAAACTTAGATTTAAAATAACTCATTATGAAATGGAGAAAAAATTATGAAAAATAAAAAAACTCAAATTGTTGCTTTTGAAATTTTCACCTTGATTGTGGCGATTTTCGCGTTCGCATATTTAATTCATGAAACAGATAAATTATTTGGAGAAATTTTACCAGTTGTTTCTGCAGAATCATCAGAGCAATTAGTTTGTTGTCCTAAAATGGAAAATGGCGCGATTTGCCAGGAAATTTATTCTGAAAATTCTGATCAGTGTGCTATGGGAATTGTAGAAACACGATGTGATGAATTAAGTATTTGCCAAAAAGGGTGTTGTATTGACGAGGATGAGGGACTTTGCGCAGAAGGTTCAACAATTGAAAAATGCCAGCAAGATGGCGGGGTTTGGGAAGATGATGAAAATTGTAATTTACCAGAATGTCAGTTAGGTTGTTGTGTCTTAGGAAGTGAAACTATTTTTTCAACAGAAACAAGATGTAGAAAATTATCATCTTTATATGGTTTTGAAAAAGATTTTCGCCCTGATATAAATATTGAAGTTTTTTGTATTGCATTATCACAAGCAGGTTCAAAAGGAGCATGTGTTTTTGAAAATTCTCAAGAAAGAAATACTTGCAAATTCACAACAGCAGAACAATGCGCGCAAATCCAGGGAAATTTTCACCAAGATTTATTATGTTCAAATGCAAATTTAGATACAGATTGTGAAAGACAAGCTTCAATTTCCTGTGTTGACAACAAAGATGAAATTTACTGGTTTGATTCTTGTGGAAATCAAGAAAATATTTATTCATCAGATAAAGATAAAAGTTGGAACAATGGAATTGTGCTTTCAAAATCAGAAAGTTGTAATCCAAATTCTGCAAATGTTAATTCAAAAAACTGCGGGAATTGTGATTATTCAAAAGGGAGTGTCTGTACATCGTCAGCAGTAAATCATGTTAAAGACGGGAATTTTATTTGCCAAGATGTGAATTGTGTTGACTCAAAAGGAAACAAAAGAAAAAACGGGGAAAGCTGGTGTGAGTATGATTCTTATATTGGCGACGGAAAAGATACTGTTGGAAGCAGACACTGGAAATACATGTGCATTGACGGAGAAATAAAAACAGAACCGTGCGCAGATTATAGAAACCAAATTTGTGTTGAAAGTGAAATCCAGGTTTATGATTCAGATGAAACTTTTTCTCAAGCAACTTGCAAAACAAACCAAGCAATGAATTGTTTAAATTATAATTCTAATTCAGAACCAGAAAAAATTATTAAGAATTGTGAAGATAATGAAGATTGTGTCTTGAAACAAATTGATGTTGATAAAGGATTTAAATTTGATTTTTGCGCGCCAAAATATCCAACTGGTTTTGATTTGTCAAATAATCGCGGGCAAACAAGTGCAGATAGTGTGTGTTCGTTAGCAAATCAAAAATGCACTGTGATTTATAAAAAAAGTTGGAGTGGGAAATGGAAATGTAAAGTAAATTGTGATTGTGAAGACAGAGAATTTGTTGAGCAGATGAATGATTTATGTATTTCTCTTGGTGATTGTGGTTCTTATGTAAATTATGTTGGTGAAGGAACAGATAATCTTATGTTAAAAGAAACAAAAAATATTTCTTGGACAGAATATAAAAAATATGCTGAACCAGTTAAAGGCCAGAAAGCTGAAATTGAAAATATTTCGCGAGTTCTTGAATCAGTTGGTTTTGATATTTATGGAGAAGACTATGAACTTGAGCCAGGTGCAATTGCATCTCTTGGAGATTCTATGACAATGGTCGGCGGAATCATCGGAGCAGGAGGTTATTTGATGAAATCCTTTGGAATAGTTAAATTAATTCCAACTCTTCCTGGAGGAACTTTTTCAGGTGCAGCTGCGACTGGGCCTGCTAGTTTGGGCCTTTCAGCCTACACAAACCCCACTCTTGCTGGAGTTGCAAATGCAGCAATGGCTGTTGGAATTGGTATGGTGGCAGGACAAATTTTATCGTCGCTGTTTGGATTAGAAGGTGAAGCTACTACAATTATGGCTGTTGCTGGAGCAATTGCAGGTGTTGCTTATGTTTGGTCACAAGGATGGGCATTTACTTGGAGTTGGACTGCATTTGCCTGGGCAGCTGTTGCACTTCTTGTTGTTGCAGTAATTTTAAAAGCTCTTGGAATTGGAAAAACAAAAAAAGTTATTGTTGAATTTCAGTGTCTCCCGTGGCAAGCACCTGTTGGGGGAGATGATTGTGAAAAATGCAATGAAGATGAATTAAAACCTTGCACAAAATATCGTTGCCAAAGTTTAGGTGCGAGCTGCGGATTATTAAATGAAAATTCAGAAAACCCAATTTGTGTTGATATGAATCCTGATGACAACTCTGCACCAAAAATTACTCTTGGAAATATTTCAGAAGGTTATGATTTTAAAAACCCAGCAAGTGCGCAAGTAAAAATAAGAACAGATAGCAATGAGTGTCTTCCTGAATTTACTCCTGTAATATTTTCTTTAAAAACAAACGAGCACGCGCAGTGTAAATATGAATTTTCTCCCACAAGGAATTTTGAAGAAATGTCTAATTATGCGTCTGCAAGCACCCTATATCGACAAGAGCATTTTTTCTCAATTACAATTCCGAGTTTAGAAAGTTTAGAAGTTCAAGATGTCACAGGAAATATAAAAGAAAAATTAGGGAACATGAAGATGTATGTGAGATGCCAGGACACAAAAGGTAATTTTAATGTAAATGAATATGTTATTGATTTTTGTTTAAAGTCAGGGCCAGATGAAACAGCAGCAAGAATTGTAAAGCAGACACCTGAAACAGGTTCTTATATTAAATATGGCGAGACAACACAAGATATTAAAATTTATTTAAACGAGCCTGCTGAATGCAAATATGATGTTTCTGATAATAATTATGAATTAATGTCTAATCAGATGGATTGTGAAACAGATTTAGAATCCTCTAACTTTTACGGCTGGGAGTGCAACACGACGCTGACAAACTTAGATACGCAAAATAAAATTTATATTAAATGTAAAGATAAGCCATGGGAAGCAGATGATTCTTTGAGAAATATTAATGCAAAAGGTTTTGAATATGAATTAATTCCAACAACAACACAATTATCTGTAAGTTCTGTTTCGCCATCTGGCACAATTGTCAGCGGGGTTGAACCAATTTCAGTTGAACTTGAGGCAACAACTTCTGGAGGTTCTGATAATGGCAAAGCAGTTTGTTCATATAGATTCAATGACGGGAATTTTATAATTTTCAAACAAACATATTCAACACAACACTCACAAACATTCAGCACTATGACAAGTGGAAAAAAAGATGTGGAAATAAAATGCGAGGACTCTGCAAAAAATATTGCATATGGAAATACAAGTTTTATTTTAGATTTAGATGAAACAGCGCCGCGAGTTGTTAGGGTTTTTAATGATGCAGGAGAATTAGAAATGACTACAAACGAAGATGCAGAATGTTATTATGATTTAGAAAAATGTAATTTTGATATTGAGAATGCGACAAAAATGACAACAGGTTTTTCAAAAGAGCATCATGCAGATTTAATTGACGGGCAAACATATTATATTAAGTGTGAAGATGTTTTTGGAAATTATCCAGGAGGCTGCACAATAAAAGTTGCTCCAGCATTTTAAAATTAAATTTATAAATAAGGTTATCGTTAAAAAATAAGAAGATGGTGAATAAAAAAGCTCAGGTTACAATTTTTATTATAGTAGGAATTTTTATTGTTATTGCGGCTGTGCTATTATATGTTTTTTGGCCGAAAATTAGTCCTGCTGTTAGTGGAAAATCAAGTTCACCGCAAACATTTGTTCAAGAGTGTATTGAAGAAGAATTAAATGAGAAAATTAATTTAATTTCTTCGCAAGGCGGAAGTTTTAATCCTGAATTTTATTTTGTGTATGAAGGTGGCAAAGTTGAATATTTATGTTATACAAGTGCATATTATTTTCCTTGTGTAATGCAACAGCCAATGTTAAAGAGGCATGTTGAAACAGAAATTAAAGAAAAAACAGAACAAGGAATTAATCAGTGTCTTGAAAATATGCGAAAGAATTTTGAAGATAAAGGTTATAGTGTTAGTGTAAATAAAAAAAATTATGAAATTGAATTACTTCCGAAAAAAATTATAGGAAAAATTGATGTTGATGTAACACTGACAAAAGAAAAAACAGAAAGTTTTGATTCAATGTCTATTGTGCTGAACAATAATTTATATGAACTAATAAGTATTGCAAGTAGTATTTTAAATAGCGAGGCGAGATATGGAGATTCTGAAACAACTGAATATATGAGTTATTATCCTTGGTTAAAAGTTGAAAAAAAGAAACAAACAGACGGAACCACGATTTATATTTTAACAGAAAGAAAAAATGAAAATAAATTTCAATTTGCATCACGTAGTGTTGTGGTCCCAGGAGGTTATTAGATGAAAACTAAAAGGAGGGAGAATGAAAAAAAACACTAAAAAAAAGCTAGACACTATTTTGTGGATTTTAGGAATAATAGCAATAGCGATTTTGGTTTATGGGATATTAAGAATATTAATTTAAAATGGATAATCAAATGCTGGCTTGGTTAGGGAATGCGCTAAATTTTATAATCTTAATTTATTTGTCGCTCGGGGTTGTCGGGACAAAATGTTTTGATTTGAATGAAATCCTTATTGCTTCGTTTGGATTAATGGTTTCAATTTTAATACAGTTGAGGAATTTACTATGATAAAAAAATCAAATTTTAAATTCATCATGATTTTTTTAATTGGAATTTTTTTAATTGCAGGAATTTGTGCAGAAAGTGTGTCATATTGTTGTGAAAAAACAACTGACGGAGCATGGTGCCAGAATGTTGCTGAAGAATATTGTGATGATAATTATAGAAAACTCGCGACATCTTGTGAGTCAACAAATTTTTGTAAACAAGGTTGTTGTTATGACAGTCAAGAAGGAACTTGCACAGAGAATTCCCCGCAAAGTGTTTGTGAAGCTGAAGGAGGTTATTGGACAGCTCAGCGAGATTGTGATATTGAACAGTGTGCAATTGGATGTTGTTTAATGGGCGACCAGGCAGCATTTGTGACTCAGACAAGATGTAAACGACTAGCAACAATTTATGGATTAGAAACAACTTTCAGAAGCGACATCAGCAACGAGCTAACATGTATTGCAAGTGCAACTTCAAGTGTTGTCAAAGGAGCGTGTGTTTTTGACACAGACGAAGGAAATGACTGCGAATTTACAACAGAGAAAAAATGTTCTGACTTAGGAGGAAAGTTTCACAAGGACTTTTTATGCACTGCAGAATCACTTGGAACAATTTGCTCGCCAACAACAAAAACAACTTGTGTTGAAGGTAAAGATGAAATTTATTTTTTAGATAGTTGCGGAAATGTTGCAAATATTTATGATTCAAGTAAAATAAATAATAAAGAATATTGGAAAAAAATTTATACTAAAGAAGAAAGTTGTGGTTATGGTAGTGCAAATGTTGATTCTGGCACATGCGGTAATTGCGATTATTCAAAAGGAAGTACTTGTGAAGAAAAATTAAGTGGAAAACATGTTTGTCAGAGTTTAGATTGTAAATATAATGGAAAAACATACAAACACGGCGAGAGCTGGTGTGCAGATTCTCCAGGATTAATAGATTTTCTTCCAGGAAGCAGAGCATTTAGATTAGTTTGTTTTAATGGCGAAGTTACTTCAGAGCCGTGTGCAGATTTTAGAGCGCAACTTTGTTTTGAATATGAAGATCCTAATGGAGCAAAAGTTGCTGGATGCGGGGCAAATCTTTGGACAACTTGTGTTCATCAAACAACAAAAAAAGATTGTGAAAATTCTGATTTACGAGATTGCCAATGGATAGAAGGAATTAATATAGATGCAAAAGGTGGTGACGATAAAGAAGATGGAAGTTGTGTTCCGCTTTTTGCGCCAGGATTAGAATTTTGGGGCAAAGAAAAAACAAAAACTTCTGGTTCAAGTTTTTCTGCTAATTATATGTCACGAACAACAGGAAGTTCTACAAGAAATGCAGAAACAACTTGCTCGTATATAGATCAGAAATGTGTTGTGAAATGGGAAGTTGATATTTTAGGAAATAAAAAATGTATTGATGGGTGTGAGTGTGTTGGAGATGATTGGGAAGAAAAAATGATTGAAGCATGTAAGGCAATGGGAGATTGTGCAGGAAAAGTAAATTATCTTGGAATTAAAGGATATAGTGAAGATCCTGAAGTTGAAAAAGAGGATGCAGATTAAATGAAAAAAAATTTAACAATTTTTTTAATAATGATTTTAATAGTTGGGGGTTTAGTTAGTGCAGAGTGCTTACCTGCCCCAGAATGCAGTCATTTCTCTGAAAGCGATTGTAAAAAATCGCCTAATGGCATATGTTATTGGGTAGGGGATTCATCTCCAACAAAAAATTCAGATTCAATTCTCAGAAGATTAGAAAATTTAGAGCTTACAAGGGGTTCAAGTGTAAATGATTTATCCCAAAAAAAATCAAGTTCCCCTATTCCTGCTTCTAATTCTGAAAAAACACAAGAAAAACAAATGACTAAGAAGGAAGCGATAGACACTATAATGGCAAGAGGATCTTATCAGGATTGGAAAAAAGTAAAAGAAAAGGGAAAATTTATTTGGAAAAATGAAATAGGAGTTACTACTGATGATACAACTTTTAAAAATTATTTAAAAGAGCAAAAACCTGGGGATTTAATAAATTCCCTAAACTTAATAAAAAAAGATTCTTCTTCTGCAAATGCACAAACACAAGAAAAACAAATGTCACCTGCAGCAATGATTGCAATGATAGAGGGTGCTCGGGGAGGTTCCTTAACTAATCCCTATCTTTTTGGATTAAGTGGGCCAGCTGGAGATTCTAAATATGCAATGACTGCTCAAATGTTAATGAGTTATGATGAAGCTAAAGATGATTATACTGCAATGATTCCAATGGCACTTGCAATGACTGACCAGTTTGACAAACCAGAAATACATACAATTATGAATGGTAGAAGTTTAGGAAAAAGAGGAGCATCTTATACAGAAGCCTTAGGAACATTATTATATAGTTCTTTAGATGCAAAAACAGGTATGCCGAATTTACAAAGTTTAGGGTTAGGGTTAGCTTTGTATGCAGCAACTTATAGAACAGAAGAACGAGAAATTATTGAATTTGATTGTAATGCATGGGAAGCACCTGTTGGGGGAAATTATTGTGAAGAATGTAATAAAGAAGATATGCCCTGTGGTGAATATCAGTGTAAAAGTTTAGGGCAGGCATGTGAATTAGTAAATGCTGATGTAGAAGGAGAAGAAGCATTATGTTATTGGGCGCATAGAAGTGACACGCAACCGCCGACAATAGAACCATGGGAAGAAATATTAGATGAAAATTATAAATATAAAGAAGTTTCATCAGGAGAAGAAAGAGCTTATGAAATTATTTACAAAGAATCTTCAGATGGCTGTATTCCTGCTTTCACTACATTAAGATTTGGTGTTACAGCTGATGAGCCTGCAAAATGTAAAGTTGATTATTTAAGAAAAAATAAATTTGATGACATGGATTATTATATGGGTGGAAGTTCTACATTTAAATATAATCATTCTGAAATTTTAAAATTACCTGGACCAGGAGAAATTAATAGCCCAGAAAAAGGTGAAGAACAAGCTGAAATTTTCAATGACGGAAATTGGAATATTTATGTGAGATGCTCTGATCCAAATGGGCATTATAATGTAAAAAATTTAGTGTTTAAATTTTGTGTTGATGAAGGTCCTGACACAACTGCACCATTAATCACAACTACAAGTTTGTTAAATGGCATGGCTGTTGCTTATGGAAAAAATTCAATTGGATTTGATCTTTACACAGATGAAGTTGCAGAATGTCGCTGGGATTTTGACGAGAACAAAGAATATAATGAAATGGAAAATCAAATGGATTGTGCTTCAAATGAATTAGAATATAACACAATGATGCTTTACAGATGCTCGACAACTCTGACAGGAATTAAAGACAGAACAGAAAATAAATATTATTTTAGATGTAAAGATAAAGAAGGTAATGAAAACCGCGAAAGTTATGAATTTATTTTGCAAGGAACACAACCCTTGTTAATTGATTCTGTTAAACCAAACGAAACAATAAAAGGTTCTACAGATACAATAAAAGTTACATTAGAAGTTGAAACATCTGCAGGATATAATGAAGGCGAGGCAACTTGCTATTTTAGTAAAACAGGTGAGACAGTAGATTATTTAATGTTTTATTATGACGATGGTATGAGTTCTTATTATCACACGCAAAATTTATGGCTTCCAGAAGGTTCTCACACTTATTATATTAAATGCTTAGATCTTGGAGGAAACATGGATACTGACGAAATTACATTTAATGTTGAATCTGACACAGAAATGCCTTTTGTTGTTAGAGCTTATCCTGAAGAAAATAATTTAAAAATTGTCACAAGCGAGGAAGCAGAATGTGTTTATTCTAAAACAGATTGTAATTATTTATTTGAAGACGGCGTGAAAATGACAGTTATTGACGAAACAGAACATTTTACTGACTGGGATGTTGACTTTAGTTATTATATTAAATGCAAAGATGAATATGGAAACATGCCAATTCCAAATCAGTGTTCAATTATTGTAAGACCCACAAAAACATATGAAGTTGACGATGACGAGGGTTGAAAAAGTTTTATAAGCAGTTTATTCTTTAATTAATTATGAAAAAAAAGGGGCAGATAAAATTATCTTTTGGAATGATTTTTTCAATTATTTTGATTATTGTTTTTATTGGATTTGCAATTTATGGAATTAAAATTTTTTTAGGAATTGGCGACAAAACAAAAATAGCACTGGCTATAAACAATATTCAAGAAGATGTAAATTCTGTTTATGCAAGTTCTCAAGCATCAATTGTCCGAGAATATTCTTTAATTGATGATGTTGAACAAGTTTGTTTTACAGAAGATTCTGTAATTTATTTTGAGCCATTAGGATCTGGCCAGGGAGTTGACATGGTGGAAATTAAAAGTTTAAAGGTTGATGAAGAATTTTGTTTTGATGTTGAAAAGAATAAAGTTAAATTTGTGATAAAAAAAGATTATGGAGATAAATCGGTTTTTATCGGGGATTAAATGTCTTTCAAAAAAAAAGGTTTTCAGGTTTCGTTTTCATGGTTGTTCGCAATTATCGCGGGAATTTTTATTTTATTTTTAGCAATTTATATTTCTGTAAAAGTAATTTCTAACCAGAGTTATGAAGTTGATACAACAACTGCAAAAGAAATTGAAATTTTGCTTAATCCTTTAGAAACTGGTTTTGAAGAAAAAAGTTCTACTACAATGACAACTGCAACTGACACGCGAATTTATAATCATTGCTACACATTTGGAAATTTTGGAGAACAAGGCTTGCAAGTTGCGCAAAAAAGTTTTGGAAAATGGTCTGATGCAGGAGCTGAAATTAAATTCCAGAATAAATATATTTTTTCTAATGAAATTATAGAAGGTAAAAATTTTTATTTGTTCTCGCAAAAATTTGAATATCCCTTCAAGGTCGCAGATTTAATTATTTTATTATCACCTGAAAAAGAATATTGTTTTTTAAACGCGCCTGAAAAAGTTTTAGATGATTCAGAAGTTTTTCCGAAAAACGTTAAACTAATTGATTGTTCTAGTGATGCGGTCAGAGTTTGTTTTGATTCTGGTTCAAACTGCGATATAAAAGTTAATATGTTTTCAGAAACAGTTGAAAAAAATGAAGAAAAATTATATTTTAGCGACGAATTATTGTATGCTGCGATTTTTTCAGATGAAGAAATTTATGAATGCCAGGTTAAAAGATTAATGAAGCGAGCAAGTGAACTTTCTGAATTATATTTGAAAAAAGCGGTTTTAGTAAAACAAGATGGTTGTGATTCTAATGTTGACGGAGAATTAACTCAATTTGCAGATTTAACAGAAGATTTTGAGTCGTCAGAAAATTTTAGAATTTTAGAGAGATTCATGATTGAATTAAAAGATAAAAATGATTTAAGTATTTGTAGATTATGGTAAATAAAAAAGCGCAATTGAAAATTCAGCAAATGGCATTTATGCTTATAGCAGTAACTTTATTTTTTATTTTAGTTGGCTTATTTGTTTTAGGAATTAAATTATCTGGATTAAAAAAGCAAGCAAATATTCTTGAAGATGAATCATCACTAGCAATTTTATCAAAACTTGCAAATTCTCCTGAATTTTCCTGTGGAGAAGCTTTTTATTCTGGTAAAACAAATTGTGTTGATGAGGCAAAAATTCTCGCATTAAAAAATAAAAAAGAATATTTTGAAGAAAATTTCTGGGGAGTTGCTGCAATAGAAATTAAAAAAATTTATCCAGAAAAAAAATCAATTGTTATTTATGAAGATAACTCACAATCAAAAAAATACAACTCAAATTTTGTTAATTTATGTAAAAAACAAGTTGATTCAGATGGTAATGTTTATGATAAATGTGAAATTGCAGAATTATTAGTTGCGTCAAAAGAAAATGAAATTTAAATTAAAAAATAAAAAAGCACAAGAAGAACTTGCAGGATTTGCATTGATAATTGTAATTGTCGCGATTGTGCTATTAGTTTTTTTAGGATTATCAATAGGAAAAACAAAAGAGACAAATTTAGAAAGTGAAAAAATTAATAATTTTGTGAATGTGGTTTTGCAAAGCACAAGTGATTGCAAAGATGAATATGGTTATTTAACAATTAGAAAATTAATTCAAAAATGCGAAGAAAATGAAAATTGTATTGCTGGGCAAAATAGTTGCGAATTATTAGAAACTACTCTTGAAGAGATATCTGAATCTGCGTGGTTAACAAATACTCAAATAAAAGGTTATGAATTAAGTATAAATTCAGAGAAAAATGAAATACTCTTGATTATTCAAGGAAATAAAACAGAAAATTCTTTAGGGTCTAGAGAATATATTGGAAAATCTGGTAAGCTTTTAATTTCATTTAATACATATTATTAAATTTTTACATTAATTGTTATCTGGTCTACTAGAATCTCTGGTTTATGGCGAATTCTATTTTTAGTTTTTTCCTGCACAATCTCGACAAAACCAAATCTCTTAAGAAGTTTAATATCATCATTTACTGATTTAAAGTTTCTTCCAAGTTTTTTTGCTAAATCATAAATTGAGGAGGGTTGTTCTTTTTTAATTGCATTTAAAATACGCGCTTTTTCGTTGCTGAGCAGTTGTCTTAATGCAAGTATTCCTGAAAAATCATAATCTTTTTTAGAAATTCCTTTTTTCCTAAATAGAGAAAAAGCTCCTTTAGATTCGCTAATTGTTATTTCCCTCGTCTTTATTTTTGGCATTTTCCTATATCTATTATTTTCTAATATATATCTGTAAAATATATTTTTTAGTTATATATTTATTCTTATAATATATTATAATTAAATACCATATCTTAATAAATGTTTTGTTTCAAGGTTTCCTAAAGGGTGTAGTAATTATTAAATAATACCACAATCTTTATAAATAAAATCTTGAATTTATACTTGGTTTTCTCTTAAAACCAAAAATTCGTGGCTAAGGTTTTTAAAGGAAATTGGATTTTATGTTTTACACCCTTAGGGGTGGTCTATAGGGAATAACTTCAGATGATCCCCTATATCATTTGGAGGCCTTAGAAAAATTGTCTTAGACAATGATTCAAAAGGTGAAAGGAGGTTAAAAAAATGAATTTTAAAAGAATAAGTGCGATTGCTAGTAGTATTTTATTAACTGGTATGACTCTTGGTATGGCTGCTGCTTCAGCATATCCTGCGCCGTTTGTCTCTGGTTCAACAGCTGATGTTGGAATTGTTTATGGTGCAAATGCTGCTACAAGTGATATTGTTCAAACAGCAAATATTCAAACAGATTTGCAATCACAACTTGGTTCTGGAGGCACTACTGTGACAACTACTTGTGCTGGAGGTGACTGTTTTTTAGTAGAGCAAGCTTCTTCAAAGCTTAATATCTACGACAATGTAACTGATATTAAATCTGGCGCTTTAGATGAAACAGAATTGCCCAATGTTCTTGCTGATGGAACTTATACTTCAGGTGATGGTAATGATTATGGATATGTGCAAGAAATTCAATTGTATAGTACGCAAAGATTTAACTCTTTTGCAGATAAAGATTATAATAATGAAATTCCTGCATTAGGTATTCACATTGATAAAAATGATTATGTAATGAATTATACACTATCATGGAAAAAAGCTCCTGAATCAGATAGAAGTTCATCTGATAGACTAGAAGATTTAGAAAATAGTGATATTGAAATTCTTGGTAAAAATTACAAAATTCTTAATGCATATGTTAATAATTCAGGAACAACAAATCCTAAGTTAGAACTTATGGGAGGAGCTATTGTTAGTTCTGTTGACAGAGATACTTCTGTAACACACACTTTAGAGGGAGATACATATACAATTAGACCGTCATATATCTCGGATACAAAATGTAAGCTTTGTATTTCAATTAATGGCGGTGCAGAAGAAGCTTGTAGTATTGAACTTGAACAAGGTGAAACAACTAAATTGAGTAATGGAGTTCAATTAGGTGTTAGAGCAATTAATTATGCAGCAAAAGCTGGAACAACAGATAGTATTGATTTTAGTTTAGGTGCTGAAAAAATTACAATACAAGGTGGTCAAACAGTTGAGATTAATGATGATGACATAAATGGTTTGAAAGCTACAATGTCGGTAGGATATTCTGGTTCAAAACATACTTTAAGTAATATTATATTGACTTGGCAAGCAAAAGAAGAATATTTTGCTGCTGATAATAATGAAATTGTATTACCTGGAATCGGAGGAATTAAATTTGCTTCTGGAGGATATTATACTCCTGCTGAAGAAGAAATAAAAGTTTCTCCTGGTTCACAAAGAATTGAATTAGTTATTCCTATTAAAGATGGAACAGCTAATATTCCTTTATTATATGGTAATGAAACAACATGGACTGCTGTTGGAAGTGATGATGATAAATGGTTACATACAACAAATAATACTGTATTAACTTGGAATGAAACTGATGGTGATTATTATTTTGTTGCAACTTGGAACACTAGTACTGATTATGAATCTTACTTCTTATCTGTATTAGATGTATATGAAGATTCAGGAATTAATTATTCAAAAATTAAAAATGAAGTTACTGGTGAAGAAGTTTGTAATGTTAAAAATGGTAATGATTGTAAGGTTGGTAGTGTTGTTTTAACAACAGCTAATTCAGATCCGGATGATGACTATGTCCAATTAACTGGTGGAACAGGGGTTTCATTTAATAAGGTTTATTCTACTGAGGGAGCGATGTTCTGGTTGCCTGTTTATGGTAATACTTCAAGTGGTGCTGATCCATATAGAATTAACATGACTCGTCGTTACTTTGCAAACCCTGAATTAGTTACAGATAATGGCGCAGATGGTAATGCAACCGACTGGGTTCTTCAAATGCAAGAAGAAGACAAAAATGGTAATTTAGGTGAAGGTGAAAACATTAACTTTACTTTAGCATGGAGTGGAGATAGAACTCGTGTAAGTCAGGCAAGAGCTGTTTGGGGTAGTGATGCTGCTACAGCAAACGATCCTGATTTAGAAACAGAAGATGGCAGTGATGAATATGTTGACTGGGTTAAATCAGACCTAGGAACAAAAGTTCTTCATAAAAAACCTTCTGGAAGTGACTCGCAGTATAGTGCAGATATTACATACTTTGGTGATGAAACATATGGATTAATTTATGTTGCAGGTGAAGGTGCAGACATTGGTCAAGTTTCAACAAGCACAAGTAGTGGAACTGCTCAATTAGGTAATGTTATTGTTAAAGATAATGAGGTAAGTTCTGTTGCAAGTAAGAACCTAATTATTGTTGGAGGTAGTTGTATTAACACAGCTGCTGCAACTGCATTAGGAGTTTCTTCTGGAACTTGTGGTGCTGCGTTTACTGAGGCAACTACTGTTGGTACAGGTCAATTCTTGATCGAGAGTGTTAGTGGTAAATTTGCTAGCGGAAAGATTGCATTAGTTGTTGCTGGTTATGATGCTGCAGATACTCAAAATGCTGCAACATACTTAACATCAAAACAAGTTGAAACAGCTGCAGGAACCAAATATGTTGGTACTTCAGCAACAGAAGCAACTTTGCAAACAACTACAGCATAAACCAAAAAAAAATTTTTTCTTTTTTTTCTTTTCTTTTTTTCAGTTAATTTTTTATATTGTATTTTACATTATTAAATATGAGAAAAATAATTTCAAAGAAAAAAAATCCAAATAAATTAAATAAAAATCAATTAATAGTGGGACTTGCACTTGTATTTCTTATGCTAATAAGTATTGCAGGTTTTGGATTCAATAATTCAGGACAAGAAAATTCAGAAAAAATTATTTATAATGGATTTGAATTTCAAAAAAATGATGATTATTGGGTTTTGCAAATTGAAGGAAATGTATTTGTTTTTAAAAATAATCCTGAGCAAACAGAAGAAATTGTAAATAGCGAGAAAAATCTTGAAAAAATTAATAATTATTTAAATAAGCCGTTATATATTTATTCTAAAGACGCGCTTGCTAAACAAGAAATAATAAATTCTGTGAGTAGATTTGTTTTGAGAACTTCTAATGCATGCCCTGAAGGAAAAGTTTGCGAAGAAGATTGGCCTGTAAAAAATTGCAGTAATAATTTTATAATTATATCTTATGGGGATGAAAAAATTTCGCAGCAAGAAGGGTGTGTTTTTATCCAAGGATCAGAAGAAAATTTGCTAAAAGTTGTTGATGAATTCATCTTCAATGTGTTGGGCATAAAAGAATAATATTTAAAAACTTAAATTCAGAAATATTAATATGAAAAAAGAGAATAAAAAACAAGAGACTAATCCTGAAAAAGATAAAAAAACCTACGATAAACAACTGAAAGTTATTGTGGTTTGTATTGCTGCAGCAGTTGTGTTTTTGGTTTTCGCATTTGTTGTGGTAAGTTCTGTGCGGCATTTTGATTATAGGAATGTTAAATATGATGTTGTTAAAGAAGGTGAAATAATTTTTTACAATACTGCGCTTCCGTTTTACACAATAACAGGGAAACATGTTGCAGATTATAATGTTTATCTTAGAAAAGATCCTCGAGAATTAAGAGATATTAAATTTGAAGGAGAGTTTGTGCAAAAACAAGATTTAGTTCTTAATTTAACTGAAGAATTTAACTGCGACGGCGATGGGGTTATTGCAATTGCAAATTTTGTTCAAGTATTTGAAGCACTTGGAACAAGAGTTGTTAAAGATCCAAATGCAATGTGTGATTCTCAAGGAAGATATATGTTTACCCAAATTAAATCTAGCGATGAAACTAAGATTCAGCAAACAGGCCCTGCATGTTATGACATTTATATTGCAGATTGTGAAATTTTAGATGGAACAGAAAGATTTATTCAAGAGTTACTAGTAAAAATCAATGACGAAAAAACTTAATTTTTCTTTTTCTTAAATAAATAATTAAAATAATTAAAGAAAAAATTAATAAAATTAAAGAAATAACATTCATGTTTTTTTCTATTAGGAAAATATTATTTCCGAAAATATAACCAACAAAAATTAAAAGTAAAGTCCAGATTCCTGCACCAATTGCCGTGAATAAAGAGAATTTAAAAAAATTCATTTTTGAAAATCCTGCTGGAAGAGAGATTAATTGCCTTATAACTGGAATTAATCTCCCAATAAAAGTTGTGATTTCGCCATGTTTATTAAAATAAATATCTGTTTTTTGAATTTTTTGTTTTGTGAGAAAAAATATTTTTCCATATTTATCAACTAAAAAATCTATTGTTGTTCTTCCTAAAAATAATGCTAAAAAATAATTTATCCACGCCCCAACTAAACTTCCAGCAAGGCCTGCAAGAAAAACTGCGAGAAAATTCATTTGGCCTTGCGCAACTAAAGCTCCTGCAGGAATTAAAACAATTTCACTTGGAAAAGGAATAAATGAACTTTCAATTGTCATTAAAATAAAAACCCCAAGATAACCTAAGCCATCAACAGCTGACAAAAAAAATTCAGTTAATTGTAAAAAAATCTCAGAGAGCATTTTATTTTCTTGTTAGTTTTAATAAAAATTTTAAATCTGTGTAAAAAGGAATATTTTTTATTTTAAATAATTTCACTTCAAAAAACCAGATGCCTATTATGAAAATTGTGCTTAAAAAATACCAAGAAATTTTATGAGCTAAATTAAAAAAAGAAAAATTTGTATTAAAAAGAAAAATTAAAATTATTATTCTTGTGATATTTAAGAAGAGAAAAATTGCAAATGCTAGGAAAATTGAGTTTATTCTTGTTGAAAATTTTATTTTTGGTGTTGAGAGATTTAAAATTAATAAAAGATAATATGCAGAACCAGCAACACATGCAGGAATTATTTTAAAAAAAGAATTTTGAAATAAAATTGTATTTCCTTGTAGTGTTGCTTGTGAAAAAATATTTAGAAAAAAATAAATAAAATAAATTGTTAGGGGTGTGAAAACAAAATAAAATAAATATAAATTTGGAACAGCTATGATAATTAAAATTAAATAGCGAATTATAATTGAAGTTAATTGTTTGTTCATTAATAATAAAAAGAAATTGGTTTTAAATAATTAATCTGTTTTAATATGCTGCTCTTTTTCTACTTTTGATAACTTTCTCTGCTGCAGCATATTTTGCACAATCCCCAATAATATTATGTCTGAGAAACCATCTTGAAACTACTCCTTTTGATAGAAGATATTGTTCTGCTGAGGTTGGATCTTGAGTAAATTCCTTTAAACATTGTTCAAAATAAACTTTATCTCCTTGCGCTAATTGATTAATTAAGCAAATACTTGTCAAAGTCATTTTTAACTCCTTGCGATTCTAAGAGCTACAAGAATTATAATTATAATTAAGATTACGTTTAATGCGCCGATTCCCCACAAATACCAGTTGTTTCCTGAAACTGCAAATCCTGTGAATCCAAAATTAAATCCAGAATCTTCAATTACTACTGAAACAGGTTGCTTGATTCCTTGATCTCCTGATGTTGCTTCAATATTGAAAACTTTTGTTCCTTCTGTATCATCGTTCACTAATAATTTTACTAAAACTTCTTTTGATTCCCCTTTATTTAATGCGAGAATTGTTGGGGTGATTTCTGAAAGTTCTGCCCATTCAGAATAATCAGATGCACTTAATGTGAAAGTTGCTGTATCTAAACCAGTATTTGTCACAATCGCCTTAACAATTAATTCTTCTCCTGCTTTTGCTTCACTTTCTAATGAATGAGAGATAGTTGCTTTTGGAGCGACATTGCAAGAACCTTCTTCTAATTTTATTACAAAAGTAAATTCAGCATCATAGTCATCTCCGTCATGATCTTCTAATTTATAAATATCATTATCTTCATCGTAAATTGAAATTTGGAATTTATATGATTTTGCTTCAACATTTGTTGGAAGTGTAAAAGAAAATCTAATATCATTGCTTTCTCCGACATCAATATCCCCTAAATCTTTTTCAAGGTTCACCTTTAATTCAGAATTATATAATGTAACTACAATATCTTCTTGATCTCTTGTCCCAACATTGTAAATTTCTGCAACAACTTCTACTTCAGAACCACAACCTGGATTTTCTGGAGTAACTTGAATTTCGCTTTCCTTTAATAAAACCTCGTCTTTATTTCTTTTTACTTCAACATCATGTGAATACTGACGGCATTGTGTTTCTTCATCAGCTTCTTCTTCATCATAAACTTTTACATAAAAAATATAATCTCCATCATCAGTATCGTCATTTAAATCTGTAGGATCAATTTTAAATTCTAAAGTATAATCTTCTTCATCATCGTCATTAACATCAAAATCCATATCTTCTTCAAAAACCCAGTCGTTTTCTTGTGTATCATATAATCCATATTCAATTGTTCCTTCAAGATCTTCATCATATTTGTTTTCTATTTCAACTGAGATTTCAATTTCATCTAAAGGCTTCCATTCCCATTCATCTGGGTTGTCTTTTTCCTGATCTTCAACATCAAGTCTTAACCAAGAACCTTGTTCACCTAAAACACAATAATCAGGGTCTTCAAATTCAATTGATTGTGTGGCCTCATCTGAAACAGAACCTGTTGCAGTTAAAATTGTTGAGTAATCTTCACCTAATTCAAATTCAAAACCAGATGGAATATTGTAATCTATTGTGATTGATTTAGATTCATTATTAAAAGATTCAGATGTTGATGTAAAAGTTATTGTTTTTCCTGAATAAGAAATTGAATCAACAGAAAAATCAATTGTTTCAACCTCATCTGTTTCAACTGTTATTGAAAATGAATCTCCTGTTTTAGATAATTGAGGAACATCGGAAATTGTGATTGTAGCGCTTACAAAACTTACTAATAGCAAGATAAATAATGCGCTTACCCCAAACAATGTTAAATTTTTGTTTTTCATTTGTAGTCATTTGGGAGTTACTATGGTTTATAAACTTTTCTATTTTGCAGAATAATAATAAAATTCAAAAAGTCTTTAGAAAAATTTATAAAATCTATTTTGTTATATTTATTAACGATAAAAAAGAAGATGGTAATTAGATCTCGTGAAAATTCAATTGGGGCTTGGGCATTTTTAATTGGGGTGATATTAGCAATTTTAATTGGGCTCTCAACTTCTTTGATTTCAATTCCAACTTTAACTGAATATAGTGCGCAAATTTATGCAATCCTTGTTATTTTAGGAATTATTGTAGGATTTATGAATATTAAAGGACAGGACTCGCAAACATTTTTAATTGCTGGAGCAGTTTTAGTTATTGTGAGTAAATTTGGGATGGAAAGTGTTTCTGGAACTTTGATTGGTATTAAAATTGGTGTTGCTGTAAGTTCTGTTTTTGGTGCACTATTAATTTTATTTGTGCCTGCAACAATAATTGTAGCATTGAAAACTGTGTTTGAAATTGCTAAGGTTTAAATTATATCTTCAAAATTTAATAAGCGAAAATCATCACAGATTCGCGGACATGCTGTATTAATCCATGACTGAACCTTATTGAAATTTTCAAATTCTTGTTTGTTAATATTATCTCCGAGAAACAAATAGGATTTTTTGTTTTTAATTTGTTTTTTCAATTGAATTGCTTTTTCTAAATTTTCCTGACCTGGTTTGATTGAGATTAAAATTCCTGTATTATTTGCATGTAAAAATTTCAAATAACTTGATTTTTTTTGTTTTCTTAATTTTTCTATATTTTTTTCTTGAATCTTAGAGATTTTGCTATTATATATATAAATAGGTAGACTTGTCTGAATTGCGAGATTTTCTGCGTGAAATTTTCCTGAACTAATTAATAAAATTGCTTGAGTTTTTTTTGGAATTTTAATTTTAGAACATCCGAGAACTTGCGTTAATTTTTTTATGTTATGTTTTTTTGAAAGTTGATTTTTTAGTTGAATTGCGAGATTTTTATATTGAATAGAATATGCGACAACAATATTCTTTGGAAGTTTTTGTGAAATTTCTGAGATTTTTTTTTGAGTTAGAGAGATTTTTCTCAATGCTGGAATAAAGATTGTTTTCATGAAAAAATAGAAGAAATATAAGTTATAAATATTTGGCTTGCTTTTATTATCGCTCACTTATTATAAATATTAATAAAGAATGTTATTGATAAAAATTGTTTAATGAAAAGAATTTTGAAAATATTTTTGTGGTGTTGGCGTTGTAGGCACTAATAATTCTAACTCGCCATAATTTTTAGCTGGATCTCCTTGAAGATTATTAAAAGAATCATAAAGTTTTTGATGTCTTTGCATAAAAGCTAATTCTAATTCTAATTTTTCTACCTCTGCTCTTCGCCTTGTTACACGTCTTCCACTATCATAGCCAATAACCAACCCTAAAACAAACATTGAGAGAATAGTCATCCCTATCCTAATTCCTTTTCCAAAGAGTTCCCCTTTATTATCCTTCATTTTTCAAAAATCAAACCGATCTTTTTTTTCCTCAGAAGTTTTAGGTGTTGATTTTGAGATTTGCGCGAAAGAAGGTGTTACAACAACAGTATTTTCTCCAAAACCTGCGATTGAGCCGTCTAAAGCATCTGTTGTTTTTTTGATTTTTGAAATTGCTCGTTTTAACTCAATTGAATCTTTTTGTTTCAAAACTTTTATGTCAATAATCGCAATAGTATAACCCTCTCGCAATGCATTTAAAATATCATTTACATCTTCATAATTTTTTAAGAAAAATAATCTAACTTGCACTTTGTTTTGCTTTTGTTCGTGCCCTAAATCAATCTCAATATATTCTTCTTCAGCATCATTACCTAAAGCGCCAGAAAAACTCTTTTTTATCTTATCAAATACCATAGAAAATTCAGCAATAAATTCTTTATAAATATTTCGCAACTATTTTGTATAGTTTTAGAGAATATTATTTTTTCATAGATTTCAGGATTTCTTCCCTTAATTTTTCAAATCTTTCTGTAAGTGCTTTTTCTTGTTTCTCAAGATTTTTCAACCTTATATCAATTATGTTTTTTTTATTTTCAAGCTCTGTTTTTATCTTAGACTTATCTGATTGAATCATGATTTGCCCTATGATTTTGAAAGTTTCCCCTTCTGAAGAATCAATTTCTTTAAGTGCTGTTTTTGTTTCATCTAATTCTAATTGAAATGCTTGTTTTTGATGTAGTATGCTTTGTAAAGTCTGCTCTAAAAATTGCATTTCTTGGATTTTTTCTTCTTGTTTCATTTAAACTGCCTTGAGTTTTCTTGCATGAGCACGGGGTTTGTGAAAAATTTTGCTACCACAATTTGGGCAAACAAATCTTTTTTTCAAATTTGTACTTGTTATTTTCTTTCCGCACTTAAGACATTTATATTGTGACATTTTATTCTCTTAAATAAAAAGCATCTGACGCGAATTTTTTTCCGCAAGATTTTTTTGTGCATTGCCAGATTCCTTTTGAAATTCTTTTTGCTCCTAATTTCCCGCAAAAAGGGCATTTTTGTTTTTTTCTTTGTTTTGATTCAACAGCGACGAGCTTTGCTCTTGCTCTCTTACCATATCTTGCTCCAAATCTTCCTGCGGATTTTGATTTTTTTAATTTTGTGGTCATTTTCTTAAAATGGGAATGCCCGGATTTGAACCGGGGTCGTCAGGTCCCAAACCTGAAAGGCTAACCAGGCTACCCCACATCCCCTAAATATCTTAGAGTTAAACTATTTATAAATTATTTTATTTTTCTTTTGGAGGTTCTGGTTTTTCTTCAGTTTTAACATCTTTAGATTCTGTTTCTTTTTTTGCAGCTTCAGCTTCTTTAGCTGCCTGCTCTGCTTTTAATTTTTTATCTTGAGCAGATTTTATTTCTGAAAAATAATTATCTAATTGTTTTTTCTTTTCGGTATCTGTTTCTATTTTTCCTTCAGTGATTTCTTTATCATAATCTCCTTGTTCAATTTTTTCAATAATCTCTTTTGGAGATTTGCTCTCAATTAAAATTCCTAAACTTGTGCAAGTTCCGACGACGCTTTTTACTGCTGACTTTAAATCCTTACAAAGCATGTTCGGAAATTTTTGTTTTGCTACAGAAATTATTTGCTCTATTGATGCATTCGCAACCTGCATTTTTTCTTGCAAGCCTGAACCTTTTTCAATTCCTAATTCTTTTTTTAATAATTCTGAAACAGGTGGTGAAAAAACTTGGACTGTAAAATCTTTTGTTGCTGAATCAATATTTAATTCTGCAGGAACTTTTAATCCTTTAAAATCTTTTGTTGCTTCGTTGATTTTTGAAATAACTTGCCCTATATTAATCCCTGCTGGTCCGAGTTTCTGGCTCAAAGCAGGTCCTGGTTTCATTGCTCCTCCTTCAACTAAAAGTTTTATTTTACTCATTTTCTTCTTCATCTCTTCTAATTACACGAACATTATCAAGCTTAATTGTAACTGGTAAAGGAACTACTGCCCCTAATAAACTTACTGTTACTTCTTCTTTTTGTTTATCTATTCTTAAAACTTTTGCTTTTTCTTTTTTAAAAGGTTCTGAAATCATCTCTACAATATCTCCTTCTTTAATAGAAATTGATTCTGGTGAAGGCTCAACCATTCCCTTAACCTCATCATAAGAAATTGTTTTTCCAATAATTCCTTTTACATATGGTAAATTGAATGCAACTTCTTCTGCAGATTCTCTGTCTTCTGCCTCTAATAAAATATAACCTCGCAAACCATGAGGGCGTGAAACAGAATAAATATTCAAATTTTTTTTCTCTGCTCTTTCTGCTATTAAATCAACTGCGCTTTCTTCTTTATTTGTTGTTACTTTAATGATAAATATCATAAGACACCTACGGTTTCTTGACGTTCAACTTCCCTCTCGACGCTGAAAAGCAATTTCTTCCTGCACCTTGATGAAAATTGCGAATTGTCCATTTTGTTTCAACTAACTCCTTAACATCTTAAGAAGAAGTTATAATTATTTAAAAATTTAGGTTTATAAAGTTTCCTAAAAAAATGACTTCATAACAACTGAAATCAAAAATCCAATTGCGCCTAAAAGAAGTATTCCTATCGCAGAAACTTTTGCGACTGTTTCAAATTCTTTTCTCGAGGGTTTTTTCAAAACATGCCAGACCCTCACACACTTTCTAAAAAATGATTTTGTTGATGTAAAAATTCTTTTTACCATGATTTATAGAGAAATAAAGAGCTTAAAAAGTTTTTGAAATTGTTTAAAATTATTCTAAATAATTTGATAGTGTTTGAATTCTATTTTCTACTTTTGGTCTAGGAAATTCTTCCTGAATTCTTGGATCTAAAGATTCATAGTGACCTAATAGATTCCTAGATGTTTGTAATAATTCAAAAAATTCTTGGGTTATACCTTTACCCCCAATAGAGTATGTCATTAATTTTCTTAGAATTTTTCTTTGATCTACCTCTGCTGGGGCTGTAATACAATCTCTCTTAGCTGTTTCTTGATTCATTTTAATTTATTTAATTTAATTGTTTTTATTTTTTTATTCAAAAAATTCTATTCCTAATTCTTCTTCAATTTCTGCGTGTTTTCTGCTTTCAATTGTATCGCCATGCCCGACAATTTGCGAACTTTTCACACCTGTTACAATTAATAAAACTCTAATTGCTTTTTCCATATCTTCTGAAATTTGCGCGCCCCAAATCATTTTTGCGTCAGGGCTTAATTTGCTTCCAATTGCTTCCATAATTGCTTTACACTCGTCAAGAGACATGTCTTGGCCACCAATAATATTTACTAATGCGCCTGTTGCTCCTGCAACATCTACATCTAATAAGGGATTATTAATTGCTTTTTCTACAGATTCTAATGCTCTTTGCTGACTATCTGATTCTCCCATTCCAATTAATGAGACCCCTCCATTAACCATTACTGCCTTAATATCTGCAAAATCCAAGTTCACTAAACCTGATTTAGTTACTAGTTCTGTTGTTCCTTTAACTGCATTTGTTAAAATCTCGTCAGCAATCTTGAATGCTGTATGCAATGGAAGTTCTGGCGCGAGCTCTAAAAGTTTATCATTAGGAATTACAATCAAGGTATCAACAACTGCTTCTAATCTTTCTAAACCATTCATTGCATTTTCAATTCTTTTTGCACCTTCGATTGTAAAGGGTAGTGTTACAATTCCGATTGTTAATGCGCCTTGTTTTTTTGCTAGGGCTGCAACAACTGGTGCTGCACCTGTTCCTGTTCCCCCACCTAAACCACATGTTATAAAAATCATATCGCTTCCAGAAATTTTCTTTTTTATTTCAGATTCAGATTCTTTTGCAGCTTCTTCACCTATTTTTGGATTGCTTCCTGCTCCTAATCCTTGAGTTAATTCTTTTCCAATGAGAATTTTCTGATCTGCATTTGCATATAATAAATCCTGTGCATCAGTGTTTACTGCAATAAGTTCGCCACCTTTAATTCCAATTTCGCGCATTCGTGACAAAGAATTATTTCCTCCTCCGCCAATTCCAATAACTTTTATTTTTGCGTTTTGTTTTTTCAGAAGTTCTTCTAGTTCCTTATCAATCTCTCGCACATCTTGAGAAATACTTGAAAAAGCATCTCCTCTTTCATAGAGTTCATCCATGTTTATCAAAAAATCCAGGAGTTTTTAAAAATTATGGCGTTATAAAATGGATTTTTTATTTATTGTTCTTATCTTTTGTTTCGCTTTTTTCCGCAATCACCTCAACCTCTAAATCTAAATCAAGCATTTTTCTGAATTTATCTTTGAAAGCTTGGAGGAAATTTTCAAATTGAGCATCTTGTTTTTTTAATTGAATAATTAATTTTTTTCCAATTATTTTAAAATCAAATTCTCTTCTGAAAAAAAACTCAATTAGGGATTTTATTTGTTTATTTTTATCTGTGATTTTTTTTAATGGTTTTAGATTGTATTCAATAGGTTTTCCTGCGAGAGGATTATTAAAATCAACTCTGATTCTCCCTCCTGAAACAGAAAGAATTTTTCCTAATTGATTGTCAAAATTAAATAACATTCCTTGTTGGGGCTTTGTGTTTTGTTTTGCAAAAAGTTTTTCTGGAACAATTTTTATTAAATTCAAATCTCGCTTTCCAAATGCATCTTCTGGTTCAAGTTTTATTTCATAGGTTTTTCCAATTTCTTTTTCAATTAAAAATTCTTCAATTTTTTTCAAGAACATTTCATGACCAAGACAGAAAACAAATGGTTTTGTTTTTGATGCTTGAGAAGAATTTATTTTTTCAAGATCTTTTTTTATATTTGAATCAAAAACTTCGCCAGTATCTGAAATTCTTCCTGTAAATTCTAATTCAATAAAATCATTTTTAGATATTTTTTCGATTGACATAAAAACAAGATTAAAAAAAGGTTTTTAAGGGTTTTGTTGTTGAAAAAAACTTCACAAAATTTTATAAACTAAATTTTTTTTATTTAATTATGGTTTTAAAAATTATTGATGCAACTCAAACGAAAACCGGAACAAACATCCTAATTGATGGTATTTCTTGTACTGTAAAAAATATTGATATTTCAAAGACTGGTAAACATGGACATGCAAAATGCCGAATAGAAGCAGTTGGAATTATTAATGGACAGAAAAAAGTTTTTGTGGTTCCTGGGCACGAAAGATTTGAAGTTCCAATGGTTGAAAAAAGAAAAGCACAGGTTTTATCAAAATCAGAACATCGTGCAAGTGTTATGGACCTGGAAAATTTTGAAACACTAGAAATTCCTGCCTCAGATGAAATTTTAGGTGAACTTGTTGAAGGGGAAAATTGTGAATACTGGGATGTCGAGGGGGAGAAGATTATTAAGAGGAAACTTTAAAAACTAATTTCTAATTCTTAATGTTAGGAGAATAAAATGGCTGGGAAAATTCATGAAGCGCAAAATCGGCTTTTCAAAAATGTTTTTGTTTGCAAAAAATGTCAGACAAAAATAAAAGCAGACCCAATAAAAATTCTTAATGGGAAAGTTAAATGCCGTAAATGTAAATCAAAAGCTTTCAGACCATTAAAGAAAAAATAGAGGAAAATGAGTTTTGTAATTTATGATTTGGTTTTTTTAGTAGTATTTGCATTACTTGTTTCTATGTTTTTATACCGAGGAAGAAAAAATTTGCAGAAAGAAGGAATTTTGCTTTTATATAAAACAAAATGGGGAATAAAATTTATTGAATATATTGGTAAAAAATATGAGAAAACTTTGAATGTTTTGGCTTATGTTTCAATTTTTGTCGGGTATGTATTAATGATTAGTGTGATTTATCTTTTTGGAAAAATAATTTATTTGTATGCTGTTTACCCGCAAGTTGTTCGCGCGATTAAAATTCCTCCGATAATGCCCTTGATCCCTTATCTTCCTAGTTTATTTAAACTTGATTTTCTACCACCATTTTACTTTACATATTGGATTTTAATATTAGCGATAATTGCGATTCCGCATGAATTTGCTCACGGAATTTTTGCGAAGTTTTCAAAGGTGAGAATTAAATCAACTGGCTTTGGATTTTTTCCATTTTTCTTTCCAGTATTTCTTGCTGCATTTGTTGAACAAGATGAAAAACAAATGAAACAACAACAAAAATTCAATCAGATTGCAATTTTATCTGCAGGAACTTTTGCAAATATCTTAACTGCGATTTTATTTTTTATAATCTTGTTAATTTATTTTTCACTCGCATTTGCACCAGCAGGTGTTCAGTTTGATACTTACTCTTATTCATTTGTTGCAATCTCAAATATAAGTATGGTAAATGGAATTTCAATTGAAAATACGAATTATGAAAAGTTAATTGAATTATCTGTCGAAGGGGAATTTAATAAAATAAAAGCAGATGAAAGAAATTTTCTAATAGAAAAAGAATTTTTAGAAAGTCAAGAAGAACAACAAACAGAGTTATTTGAAAAAGGTTATTTAATTTTATATGACGACGCGCCTGCAATAAATTCTGATCTACAAGGGGCAATTTCTGAGATCAATAATATTGAAATAAAAAATATTGAAAAGTTTCAAGAAGAATTAAGCAAATATTCTCCTAATGAAAAAATTATTATTAAAACAAAAATAGAAGAAGATAATTCTGTGGAAGAGGAAATTTATGAAATTGTGCTTGGAGAAAATCCTGAAAAAGAAAATGTCGCGTGGTTGGGAATTGGTTTTTTAGATCAATCAAGAACAGGTATTCTTGGAAATGTTTATTCAAAACTCTCGTCATTTAAAGAACCGCATGTTTATTATGAACCAAAAATTAACGGCTTGAGTATTTTTATTTATGATTTACTCTGGTGGATAATTTTAATTTGCGTAAGTGTAGCGTTAGTAAATATGCTTCCTTTTGGAATTTTTGATGGGGGCATGACTTTTTATTTGACAATTTTACATTTTGTAAAAAATGAAAAAACTGCTAAAAAAATTTACTCAGGAGTAACTTATTTATTTTTATTGTTAATTTTAGTTTTAATTTTCTCTTGGGTGCTTGCTTTTATATAATTTATCGACGAGAAATTTTATTTTTCACTGTTATCAGAAAAGTATTTAAACTTTATTTTCCTTATTAAGATAATTAAAAGGGGTTATAAAAATGGCAAAGAAAAAAGCTAAGAAGAAGGCTGCTAAGAAAAAAACAACAAAGAAGAAAAAGAGTGCTAAGAAAAAAAAGAAAAAGAAATAAATCTCTTACAATTCTTTTTATTTTATTATTTATTATTGAAAACATTTAAATTCTTGTTCTTTTTTTAATTTTTATGATTATTGGAATTCCTGAAGAAGTCAAGAAACTTTTAAAAAAACAACATTATGAAATTGTTGGTGGGCACTCTGCTGTTCAGATTTGTAGATGGACAAAAAACTCGATTAAAAGCGACGGGGTTTGCTACAAAGAAAAATTTTATGGTATAAAATGTCATAGATGTTGCCAAATGACTCCTGCTGTAATGTGGTGTCAAAATAAATGTTTGCATTGTTGGAGAGCAATTGAACACACTCTTGGGAAAAAATTAAGTGTTGAAAAAATAAATTCCCCTTCAGAAATAATTGATGGCTGTATAAAGGCGCAGAGAAAACTTCTTTTAGGTTTTAAAAATCACCGAGTTACTGACATGGAAAAATATAATGAAGCTCAAGAACCAACGCAATTTGCAATTTCTCTTTCAGGTGAACCAACTATTTATCCGAAAATCGGAGAATTAATTTTAGAACTTCGCCGACGAGGAAAAACAAGTTTTTTAGTTACAAATGGTTTACTGCCTGAAAAACTAGAGAAATTAAAAAATAAAAATCAATTACCAACACAACTTTATGTTTCTGTTAATGCTTCAAATAAAAAACTTTATGATAAAATTCATCGTTCTTCTGTAAAAAATGCGTGGGAAGTTTTGAACAAAACATTAGAGCTTATGCCTGAATTAAAAAACAGAACCCGAACAATTTTTAGAATGAATTTAGTCAAAGATCTTAATATGAATAACGAACATGTTGAAGAATATGCTAATTTGATAAAAAAAGCTCAACCGTTGTTTGTGGAAGTGAAAGGTTTTATGAGTGTTGGTTATGCTCGGCAAAGATTAGGTTATGAGAGAATGCCGACAAATAAAGAAATGGAAAAATTTGTGAAAAAAATCGCGACAGCGACGGGCTTGAAACTTTTAGATAAACACGAAAGAAGCAGGGCTTTTGTTTTAGGAAAAAAATCTGATGGAAAAAATTTGAAGATTCAGGGTGTTTAGTTAGATTGGTAAGCGACCAATAAACAACTGAACAAATTTTGGAGCATAAGGATATAGCCTTCTATAAGCTCTTAAATAATTAATTGCGTCATTAACTTCTCGAGGGAGATTTTTTTCTAAAGCATCGGCCAACTCAGAATAGCTTAAAATTTTTCCGCCAGGAAAAATTACTGCTAAGTTTGGATCAATTTGGTCTTCTGATAAACCATCTGCTCTTAAAGCAAATCCTAATTCCTCTAACTTCTGACAATATGCTATATCTTGGGCATCTCCTGGATAAATTGGAAAATCTCCTCTTGAAGCCCACAAGAATCTTTTTACTTCCATCTTCTACAAAAAAACAATTCCATCTTTGGTGAGAGCTGTGAAACGAACTCCAGCAGGAATTGACAATAATGCTGAAATCAGTGCCATATGTTCTTTGCCATTACCTGACGCTATACTTAATGCAACTTCTGTGCTGTTAATTTTTCCCTTAAGTTTTTCTAAAATTTCTTCTTTTAACTCTTTTAAATTTTTATTTAAATCTAATTCAATAAATTCAAATTTTTTTGTTGAAGAAAATCCTTTTGCAAACTCGCCTCCGAGAAGAATTATATTTTCCCACTCGCCATAATTTAACAAGCCAGCTACCTGCGCCCATGTTCCTTTGCCTGATGATAAAAGTGCAATTAAATCCATTGCGAGGACACCTGCGGTTTCCTTCGCTTAATCTTCCCTCTCGACACTGAAAAGCAATTTCTTTTAGCACCTTGACGGAAATTGCGCAGGAAAAATTTAATTTGAATCATGCAAAAATAAAATTAAGTTTGTTTTTAAAAATTGTTGTGAAAAAATGTAACCAAATAATTTATAAACCCAAATCATTTTGGAATTTCAGCCAATAAACTACATCGATTGTGCATATTTTCTATGGCGCAATCGCATACTGTAGAAGGTTAGAAAATGGATTTAAAGCAAGAATTAAAAAAAACCTTAGCAGAATTACGAAAAAGTAAAGAAAGAAAATTTAATCAATCAGTTGACCTAATTATAAATCTGCAAAAATTTGATGTGAAAAAAACTCCAATTAATATTTTCGTTCAAGTGCCGCACAAAATTAAAGATAAAAAAATTTGCGGTTTTTTAGAGGCAAAAAATAAAGAAGTTGATACAATTATTGGGCCTGAATTTAAAAAATATTCTGAAAAAAATGCCTTGAAAAAACTTGTAAAAAAATATGATTTTTTTATTGCGCAGGCAAGTTTAATGCCAAAAGTTGCGAGTTCTTTTGGAAGAGTTCTTGGTCCTGTTGGAAAAATGCCTTCTCCACAACTAGGAATTTTAGTTAATGTGGATGAAAAAATAATCAAAAATTTACTTGAAAAGATAAATAAAAGTATTAAGATAAGGGTGAAAGAGCCGAGTATTAAAATTTCAATTGCAAAACAGAACATGGAAGACAACGAGATTATTGAAAATATTTCAACAATTTATAATTCGATTTTAAAAGCTCTTCCGAGAAATAAAGAGAATATAAAAAACATTGAAGTAAAATTCACAATGAGTAAACCAGTTAAAATAAAAATAAGATGAAATCAGGAAATAAAAAATTAAAACGAGAAAAGCCGATTCCGAAAAAGAAACTTGAAGCTGTTAAAGAACTTTCTGAATTAGCTAAAACTAAAAAAACAATTTTAATTGCATCGACAAAAAATCTTCCTGATTCGCAGTTTCAAGAAATTAGAAAAAAAATTAGAGATAAAGTGATAATTAAACTTCCTAAAAAAAATATTATCTTAAGATCTCTCGACGCTGTTGATGGAGAGGAAATAGAAAAATTAAAAACAAAAATTAAAGCAGATTGTGTTCTGATGTTTTCTGATTTGGGCTGCTTTGAGTTGGCTTCAGAGTTAATTGAAAATAAAACTCCTGCAAAAGCTAAAGCAGGACAAATTGCCCCAGAAGACATTAAAATTGAACCTGGTCCGACAGATTTAGTTCCTGGCCCTGCAATCAGCGAATTAGGTGCATTAGGAATTCCAATTGAAATTAAAGAAGGGAAAATTCATATTAAATCAGAAAAAATTCTCGTGAAAGAAGGTAAAAAAATAACTCAAGAAGCAGCTGCGTTAATGAATAAACTTGATATTAAACCTTTTGCTGTTGGATTTGAGCCATTAGCTGCATTTGACACACAAGAACATAAAATTTATACTGAAATTAAAATTGATAAACAAGGTGCCTTGAATAAATTAAAACAAGCACATGCAAAAGCTCTTCCTCTAGCTGTTGAAGTTGGTTATGCAAGTGATGGCACAGTTGAATTTTTATTGCAAAAAGCAGGCTCACATGAAAAAGTTTTGAAAAAAATTGCTGAAACTGAAAAGGATATTAAAGAGGAAAACTCAAAAGATAAAAAAACTAATGAGGAAAAAAATGAATGAAATTTTTTATGGGACGATGAAAGATATAAATTTTAATATGAGACTTGCTGATAGAGCATATCAATTAAGAGATTGGAAAAGTTTTAGAGCTCTTATTTCAACTGCTGAAGAAATTCAATCAGATATAATTAGAAATATTTTCCTAAATAAATTTGGAGAGATTAGATAATGGAATACATGTATGGTGCATTACTTTTGCACAAACTTGGGAAAGAAATAAATGAAGAAAATTTGAAAAAAGTTGTTGTGGCTGCTGGCTCAGAAATTGATGAGAATAAAATCAAATCATTAATTGCCAGCTTAAAAGGTGTTGACATTGCAAAAGAACTTGAAAATGCAAGTTTAGTTTCAGCTGCGCCTGCAACAGGAAGCACTGAAGCAAAAGAAGAGAAGAAACAAGAAAAACCAAAAGAAGAGAAAAAAGCGCCTGCAGCAGAAGGTTTGTCAGCATTATTTGGTTAATTTAATTTTTAGCTGACAGACCTCAAACTTTTTCTAGTTTGAACTTTGGAAATTCTTTAGGAAAATTTAAAAGCATAAAAAAGTTTTATTATCTAAGCCTCTGTCGCATAGTGGTATTGCACTCGGCTTGAGACCGAGGCCCTTTGGGCATCCAGGTTCGATTCCTGGCGGAGGCGTTTTAATAATAAAAAACAAATGAAAATAAAATTAAAAACAAGAGAAGAGATTCCCCTTTTATTAAAATATTTGAAATTAAATAAGGTCGGGGCAGAAATTGGAGTTCAAACAGGAATATTTTCCGATATAATTTTGCGAAAAAGTAATTTAATTTTACTTTGGAGTATTGATTGTTGGGAACATCAAAAAAATCCTAAATATCTAGATGTGGCTAATCACGGGAATCTTAGACAAAAATATTATTTATGGAAAACAAAAAAAAGATTAAAAAAATTCAAGAATAGAAGCAAAATTCTAAAGGCATATTCTCATGAAATCCCAAAAAAATATGATTTTCTAAATAATTTAGATTTTGTTTATATTGATGCTGATCACACCTATGAAGGTTGTAAAAAAGATTTAAAAATATGGTATCCACGTGTAAAACAAGGGGGAATTTTAGCAGGCCATGATTATTTTAATGGGAATATTAAAGGGGCGAAAAATGTGGGGGTAAAAAAAGCTGTTGATGAATTAATAAAACAAACTAAAGAAAAACTCCATGTAACTCAAAAAGATTTTCCAAAAAGTTGGTTTATAATTAAAGGAGAAAAAGAATTGTGATTTTAATTTCAGAAAATTCTTTTCCAAAAAGATTTTTTATTTGTAAATGTTTGAATGGGATTTTCATCTTGATCAAAAAGCTGGTACACAATCTTAGGTCTTTCTTTATTTTTCACGATTTTCTGTTCTTCAATCTCCTTGTTTGCAATATCAATTGCCTTATTAATTTCAATTTTAGAATATCCTTGATTAAGCAAAGCAACTCTCAATGCATCTATTTTATATCCTTTTGAAAGATTTTTTTTTACGTGTCGCGCAAGCTGTCCTAAATGTGTATCATTTCTCATTAAAAAATAAACCAATAAAACTTTAAAAATTTAGTTATGATAATTTAAAATAATCATTAATAAAAAATAAAAGAAAAAGTGAAATTAAGTAAAGTTAAAATAAAGGAATTATTTTTTCTTCTTCTTTGCTAATCCGACACCAACTGCTACAAGAATCACTAAGATTACAATAATCCAAATCCATGCTGTTGATTTTTTGTCTTCTGATTCTAATCCAGTTCCACCACTTACAGGTCCTTCTTCACCAGCAGGCACATCTTCTGAAATTTGCTTTATTGTGACATCTGCTTTGCCATCTGTTATGGTATTTAACTTAGCATAAACATCGTAAACTCCGTCACCGTCAACATCTACTTTCTTTTCCTCACCTATATTAAGTTTCAAAGTTATAGGATCTGAAGAGATGATTATTGTCGCGCTTGTCGCACTTACTTCTGATATCTTAATTGTATGTTGCTGAGGTATTTCTACTTTTGAAGATTTGAAAGTCACTTTAAATCCATCATTTGCTGATAACTGTGCAGTATGTCCGCTTGAAAATTGTTCTGTTGTTACAATAAAAGTATTTCCAGTAATTGCTGCTGCTGCAGAACTTGACGAACTTCCTCCACTAGAACCTCCTCCATCTGAAACAACTTCTTCAGTCACATAATAACTGAGAGTGCTTGAAGTTACATTATTCCCAGCTTGATCTGTTGCTCTACATCTAACACCAAACCAACTTCCTGCTGTGGCAGTTGTTGGTGTTGAAGAAGGATCATAAGTATACACAAGACTAGTTGAATTGCTATCTGTCCCGCTACAAGTACATGTCAAAGTAGCATCTTTAGTAACTGTACTATCGTCAGAACTTTTCCAACCAGTACAGGATATTGATGCTGTAGGGGCTGTTGTATCTAAAACCAATTCTCTATAAATTGTATAATTTGAATAAGTTTCATTATCTTGCAGTGTTACATTAAAAGTATACCAATTATTTGGAAGAGCATTTAATGTAAAATTAGCTACTCCTGTTCCAGTGTCATTAACCAAAGCTGAACCATTACCAAAAGTTAAATTGTAAATTTTTACCCCAGTACCTGTGAAATTAAACAAACTAAAAGTTATATTTTTCCAGATTTGAGAATTAAAAGTTACATTCATTGGAATTGCTGTCCAACTTTTATTTTGCCACATTGCTGGAATTCCTGATGCAAATGTTAAACTCTGAAAATTAGTAACAACAAAAGTTTCATTTCCATTCTTCCAAGTCTGATTTATTGAAGAAGATTGATTTGTAGTTCCGAAAGTGATATTTATCTCAATAACATGTCTTCCTTCAGTCACATTAAGGTATAAGTAATTAGTATTTCCATCAGTTAAGCAACCACTTGCATTAACTCCGGGTTGCAATGCGGGTGTTGTGCCACTACTATTACACAAAATATAACCTGTTCCGTCTAAGATATAAGTCCAATTTGAACCTTGCAAAGTTGACCTATTTGTTACAGTAAAGTTTAGAACTACTGTTTGGTTTGAATTTGCATAAACTGTGCTATTTCCACTTGGAAACGCTAAAGTAACATTTACAACCTTATTACCTAAACTATCCCCTGCAACAGATGATGCTGCCGCCACAAGATAAATCGCAGATATTAAAAATATTGCTGTTAACAAAATTGAAGTCAATAAGTTTTTTGTATTCATCCTCTTTTCGCTATTTAATTTAATTAAAATTATGAACCTTTAATTATTTAAAAATGTTTCGTTGATTATTTTATTTTTATTATCTTGTTATCGTTATAAAATTTAATTGATTCTTTTAATCGTGATCTAGATTCAGAATAAATTGTAAGAAGTTTTTGTCTTTTTTTTATTTTTTCTGTAACATGTGCGTGCAAAAATATGCCTGCAGTTTTGTCTGTTGGGCAGCCAGCGATCCTTGCCAACATATTTATTTTTTTATTATTAATTTCTAAAATTTTCCCTTGTCGACGAGAAATTATATTTTTTTTAAATTTTGCTGGTTTTAATTTTGATAATTTTTTAATATCTCCTCGCTGTGTCGCAATTATTTGTTTAAATTTTTCAAATGCTTTTCCAGAATATAAAATATTTTTTGCAAGTTCAAAACTTTGGGATTTTTTTGTTTTTCCTGTTAATTCGAAAATTTGTGCCGCAAGAAAAAGTGATTTTTCTTCTAAATCTTTTGGTCCTTGTTTTTTTGGATCTAAAATATTTATAACATCAATCAATTCAAGAACTGGGCCAATACCATCTCCAATTGGTTGATTTCCGTCGGTAAGAACAACTTTTAATTTTTTATGAAAATATTTTCCTAATTTTTCAAATTTTATTTTTAATTTTTCTGCTTTTTGTTTTGAAACTTTTGCAGATTTGCCATAAGGAATATCAATTAAAATATAATTGCTTCCGACAGCTAATTTTTTTGACATTATTGACGCGAGAAGTTGTGCTTCTGGATCAATTTTTAATTGTTTTTCTATTTTAATTATTTTTGAGTCAGCTGGAACAAAGCCAGATGCGCCACCCCACACAAGGCAAGCATTTGTTTTTTGAATTATTTTTTTTATTTCTTTAATTGAGAAATCAACTTTTGCAATTGTTTCTATCACATCTGCTGTTCCTGCTGCACTTGTTATTGCACGTGAAGAATTTTTTGGCATTGTTAAACCAGCAGCTGCGCAAATTGAAACAATGATAGGAGTTGTTCTGTTTCCTGCAACACCCCCGATAGAATGTTTATCTGCTACAAGTTTATTTTTTAGCTTTAATTTATTTCCTGATTCAAGAATTGCTTCTATTAAATAAATTGTTTCTTTGAAATTCATTCCATGGTGATACATTGCTGAAACAAACAAAGCAATTTCTGCCTCTGAAAGAGAATTTGAAACAATATCTCGGATGATTTCAAAAATCTCTTTTTTTGATAAAGTTTTTTTGTTTAATTTTTTTTTGATGAGCTTCAAACTTCTTGGTGCAAGAGAAAGATTTACTTCAACTTTTTGAGATTTTCTTAAATGTAAAAAATTTTTTATTTCAGAAGAAACAGCAATTTCATTTGTTTTAATCAACGGCCCAACAGTGTCGATAATTGTAGTTATTTTTTTAGAAGATGTTTTTATTTCTATTCTATCTTTTATTTGCGCGCCGATTTTTTTGGCTGTCTCCTTGTTTAACATTGCGACAGGCGCGCCTGCAGACCATTTTAATAATTTAACTTTTAGATTCATTTCACCTCAGTAATTTCAAATAAAAAATGTTTTTATATTTATCTAATAGTTTCTTTAAATAAAAAAGGAGAATTCTTGTTTCTATATAATTCAAAAATTACTAGAAGATATGCTAAAATCAATGGGCCGAGGATAAAACCTAAAATTCCGAATAAGAATAACCCGCCGATCATTCCCACTAACAAAATTGCCGAGTGAATTTTTGTCATTTTTGAAACAATTATAGGTCTAAGTAAATTATCTGCCACAGAAGACATTAAACCAAATATTAAAACCCCAAAAGTCGCGAGAGTGTTTCCTGCGATTAATAAATAAATTAATACTGGAATCCAAACAACAGTTGTTCCAATAATCGGGAAAATTCCTGCGAGAATTGCAAGTAAAGTTAATAACAAAGCATTAGGAACCCCGAAAATAAAAAATCCTATACCTGCTATAAGGCCTTGGATAATTCCTATGAAAACTTGCCCGTAAATAACAGATTGTGTTATGCCTTTTGTCTGTTCAAATAATTTTTTCTCAACTTCTTTTGAAAAAGGTAGAAGAGTTTTTATGTAATTTTCAAATTTGTCACCGTCCCTTAAAATATAAAATAAAGTGAAAAACACAACTAAAATTTGTAAAGATAATGTCGGAAGATTTAATAAAAAACTTGAAAGTGTGTTCATAAATGCATTAGTGGTTCTGTTAACAAAAGTTGAAACAACTGCGCCGATTTCATTTGCAACTTCTTCTGACGCAAGCAAAGATGGAAATAAATTTTTTAGAGGCGAGATTAAATCTATTTGTTGTGAGGTTTGATAAATTTTAAAAGATTGTTCTACTGCAATTGGGGTTAAAAACCAAAGGGGGATGATTATAATTAATGTAAAAATAATGCAAATTAAAAATGCTGAAATATTTTTGCTATCGATTGTTCTTTGTAAAATTTTGTAAATTGGATTGAAAATAAATGCGAGGATAATTCCCATAATAATTGCGAGCAAAATAGGTCTTAATAGAAAAAAAGCAAGAATTAATAAAATTATTAAAATAACTGCGCTCATTATTTTTCTGACATCTTTCTCGTGCATATTAAATATAAGGTGATTAAATTTATAAAGGTTCTTATGGAAAATATATTATGAGTTTTATAAAAAAGATTGTTGATGGGGTGGCTGGAGAAGAGGTTCATGTTCATTTTCAGAAATTTAGTAGAGGTAATTTCAAAAATCGCGCACTAATTAAAGTGAAAAATTCTTCTGGAAAATTTACAATTAATACTTCTGCAGAATTTGCAAATGAGTTAGTGAAATTAATGGTTGAAAAATTAGGTGATGGTAAAACTTTAGTGAGTGGCGCGATTATTTCTACTTTGGACTTAAAAGATAAATTAGATTTTAAAAAAATTAAGCAGTTTCAGGGTGTGAAGAAATATTTAATTGAAAAAGAATTTTCTGGTTTAGAGGTTTTAAGGTTATTAGAAGAATTTCCAAAAGCATTTTTTGCATTGAGTTTTAAGGTTGGTGATGAGGAATTGAAAATAAAGCCAAAAGCGCCAAAGTCAGGAAAACCTGGGAAAAAAGATGAAGAACCAAAAGCAGATTTTTGTAAATTAAAAACAAAAGATCCTGCAATTGTGAAAGATTTTATTTTTGAGGCTGAACCTGGAAATTTCAAGCTCGCAGAAGTCAAACATGAATTTATTATTGAAAAAATTGTTATTCCAGATAAATTAAAAGATAGTAAAGATTTTGCATTAATTAGAGAAAAATCACGGCGTCAGGGAAAAATTTTGAGAGAAGCTGTTATTGATGGAAAATTGATGAGGAAAGAGATTGAGTTTAGTGTTTGAGAGAAAGATGGAAAAAACTAAAAAGAAGGTTTACTATTCTCAATCGGATTAGGGCTTTTTTCAGCATCTCTTATAATTGGTTTGTTGGAGTTGATTAAAATGGCAAACTAAATTTTTTTAAGGTTTCACCAACCTCTAACTTAACAATGCAACAACATCAAAACCTTTAAATAGGCAGATTTTTTCTGTGTTTTATCCAGGGATTGTAAAATGATATCTTCGCTGTTAATTAGAAATGCCGACAAGAAAATCACCGAGAAAAGGAAGTTTGCAATTTTGGCCGAGAAAGCGTGCTAAAAAGTTTTTGCCTAGGGTGAACTGGAACGCGATTTCTGATTCTGGAAAAATTTTGAAAGGCTTTATTTGTTATAAGGCAGGCATGCGAAGTGTTCTTGTGAAAGATATGACTCTTAATTCAATGACTAAAGACAAGACAAAAACAATTCCAGCCACAATTTTAGAATGTCCTGCAATGAAAATTTTTTCTGTGAGATTTTACAAACAAGGTAAACCTGCGAAAGATATTCTTGCTGAAAATCTTGATAAAGAATTAAAACGAAAATTAAAATTACCAAAGGCAAAAAAGAAATTTGCGCTTGACGAAAAACATGATTATGATGATGTGAAATTAATTTTTTATTCTGTTGTTAAAAAAACAAATTTAAAGAAAAAACCTGATTTGATTGAAATTGGTCTGGATAATAAATTAAATTTTGAGGATAAATTAAATTTTGTCAAAGAGAATTTAAACAAGGAATTTTCTGTTTGTGATTTTTTTTGGGAAAATGAGTTAGTTGATTTTCGTGGTTTGACAAGAGGCAAAGGGCTTCAAGGTCCTGTGAAAAGATTTGGTATTACACTTAAAGTTCATAAATCTGAAAAAGGGCGAAGACGTCCTGGTTCAATTGGGCCGTGGCATCCTGCGCGAGTTACTTTTAGAGTTCCAATGGCAGGACAACTTGGAATGTTCACACGTGCTATTTATAATAATAAAATAATTTCTTTAGGAAAAATTTCTGATTCTGATAAATTAAAATTAAAAAATATAAAAAATTACGGGGATATTAAAACAGATTTTGTGATTGTCGCAGGAAGTGTGCAAGGTCCTAGTAAAAGACAGCTTGTTATGACAAAACCTCTTCGAGAAACTAAAAAACAGAAAAAGAAAAATTATGAATTGCTGGAGGTTTTGAGATGAAAAGTAGCAAATTATATAGATATAAAAGTGAAAAAAGACTCAGAAACGCCTTAAGGAGATTATGGCGAGTTTTGAGATATAAAAATGTTGAAGGAATTATAAACCATGAAAGAGCACATTTCGATAAAGCTATTGAGTTAGGATATTCGCCAACATATGCCTTAAGTATTCATAAGAGAACTTTATTTGGGAGACTACTAACCTATGAAATAGAAGCAAATACTCTTGTGTGGAATAGTAGGAGCGTTGATCCTAGGAGATTTTATGGGGATATGATTCAAGTAGCTCTTGCTCCTTCAGATCCTTCAAGAATAGATAAGAAACAAATAAATAGGGCTAATAGATTATTATCGGCAATAAAATGAAAAAACTACAGATCTTAAATATTGAAGGAAAGAAAATTAAAGAAATTAACATGCCGGAATTTTTTTCAGTTCCTGTGCGTGAAGATTTAATTTGCAAAGTTCTTGAAACAAAAAAAACACAGCAACCTTATGGTGTTTCGCCTGTTGCTGGAAAACAACATTCTGCAAAAGGAAAAATTGTTCACAGACGACATGTTTGGAGAAGTGGTTATGGGCGTGGAAATTCTCGAGTTCCTAAAAAAATATTTTCACAAAAAGGTTCGCAGTTTAATTGGGAAGCTGCAGAAGTTCCACAGGCGCGAGGTGGAATGAGAGCACATCCTCCAAAACCAATCTCAATGATTAACACAAAAAAAATAAATAAAAAAGAATTAAAACTTGCATTCAAAAGTGCGCTGAGTGCAACTGCAAATCCTAAAGAAGTTTTAAAAAAATATGCGAGATTGGAAAATAAAAAAATAGAAAATCTGCCGTTGGTTGTTGAATCAAAACTTGTTTCCCTTAAGGTTAAAGGATTAATGAAAAGTTTGAAAAAAATTTTAGGAGATTTGTATTGTGTTGCAATTCCGAAAAAATCAGTCAGAGCAGGCAAGGGAAAAATGCGTGGAAGAAAATACAAAAAAAATGCAGGAATGCTATTTGTCGTCGGGAAAAATGAAAAATTAAAAACAAAAACAATTGATGTTAAAAACGCAGAAAATTTAAGTGTGTTAGATTTAGCAAAAGGCGGGCAAGGCAGATTAGTGGTTTATACTGAGAATGCTGTTCAAGAATTAAAAAATAAATTGGAGTTGAAAAAATGAAACCGATTGTGACTGAAAAAGCTGTGATGATGATTGAAGCAAAAAATACTTTGGTATTTGAAACAGAAATGCGAAAAACAAAAACAGAGATTAAAAAAGAATTTGAAGAACTTTTCAACGCTGTTGGCAAAGTCGCGAATGTGAACACATTAATTAAATCAAATAAAAAATATGCTTATATAAAATTAAAACCAGAACTTCCTGCATTAGACATTGCAACGAAGTTAGGATTAATGTAAATGGCGAAACGGATAATTCAACAGGCACGTGGAAAAGGAAGCTCAACTTACAGAATCAAGAAAAAAGCATTTAGATACAAAATAAAATATCCTATGAACTTAAGCGGGGCTGGGCAAGTTGTTAAATTAATTGATTCAGCTGCGCATACAACTCCTTTAGCAAAAATCAAATCAAATGAAAAAGAATTTTATATTCCGGCTTTCAGAGGCATGATTGAAAAAACCCAAATTAATTTTGATAATAAAACAATTAAACTAGGAAATGTTGTTCAGCTTAAAAATATTCCATTGAAAACAAAAATTTATTGTATTGAATCGCGGCCAGGAGATGGGGGAGTTTTTATTAGAACAGGCGGGAACAGCGCAGAAGTTGTAAGAATTATTGGGAATAAAGTTCATGTTTTAATGCCCTCAAAAAAAGAAAAAAAATTTAATCCAGATTGTAAAGCAATTATCGGAACAATCGCAGGACACGGCAGATTAGACAAGCCGTTTCTTAAAGCAGGAAAAAAACATCATCTTAAAAAAGCAAAAAGCAAATTATGGCCAAGAACATCTGCAGTAAAAATGAATGCAATTGATCATCCGTTTGGATCTGGTAGAGGCAAAAATCAAAAATCAAAAATCGCAAAAAGAAACGCGCCTCCTGGTGCTAAAGTTGGTTTAATTAGACCTAAACGAACAGGTAAAAGAAAATGATTGAACAAAAAAAACAATTTACATATCGTGGAAAGACAATTGAAGATTTGAAAAAATTAGATGTTCGTGAATTTGCGAAATTTGTTGCATCTAGGGAAAGAAGGACAATTTTAAGAAAATTTCATGAAATTGAAAAATTTTTAAATAAAAGTGAGAAAAAATTGAAAAATAAAAAACCAATTAAAACACATGACAGATATCTTGTTGTTGTTCCGCAAATGGTTGGTATGAGAATTGGAATCCATAATGGTAAGGGGTTTATGTTTGTGGAAATTTTGCCAGAAATGCTCGGACATCGATTAGGAGAATTTGCTCCAACACGAGGAAAAATTAAACATGGAAGCGCAGGTGTCGGCGCGACAAAAGGAAGTAAACATAAGAGTAAAAAGTAAAATGAATGATAGATTAGAATTAACAATAGCTGAAGAATGGCTTAATGAAGATGTTGATTTTGCAGAAGAAAGAATAGACCCAAAATATTTTGCAATTGTCACTATGCCTTGTAAATTAGAAGAAGGGGATTATACTTATTCTAGATGGGGTTATCAAACTCTTGCTCAACAAATTGCTAGAAAATTGGTAGAAGCAAATGTTGTTTCATGTATTCTTCGACCTGGTCAAAATTCAACAGTGCAAAATCCTCCGATAGCATGCTCTTTAGAAAATCTTAAGCAAATAAAAGAAATTTTAGAAAGAGAAAGAATTGATGTAAAAATAAATCCTGAAATTTATGATTTTTCAAAAGAGCGACAGGAGATAGCAGCATCAAAATGACAGAAAAACAATATGCTCCGACAAAAAATGAAAAGAAAATAGTTGATAAAAAAATAAATGAAAATAAAATGAATTTGCAAAAAACAGCTTCACAAAAAAATGAAATAACTGAAAAATCTTCTGCGCAAGCAGAAGCAAAAGTAAACGAGCCGAAGGCGAGTGAAAATAAAAAAGATGATAGGAAAAAAGAAAAAATTGATGAAAAACAAGAACCAAAAAAACCTGTGCAAAAAAAACCAAAAGTAAAAAAAATCGAGGCTATTGTAAATGCGAAAAATCTTCCGATATCAACAAAAAAATCTGCGGCGTTTTGCAAATTTATAAAAAACAAACCTATTGAAAGGGCTGTGACAGATTTGCAAGAAGTTTTTGCAATGAAAAAAGCTGTTCCAATAAAAGGTGAGATCGCGCATCAAAAAGGAAAGCGTATGATGTCTGGAATTTTTTCAAAAAAAACAGCAGAACATTTTTTAAAATTAATAAAAAGTTTAGGAGCAAACGCGAACTTTCATGACATTGAAAATCCAATTATTATCGAAGCTGTTGCAAATAAAGCGCCAAGGCCCCTCGGTAAATTCGGCAGAGTTCAAAGAAAACGAACACACGTAAAAATCAGGGCAAAATCAAAAGATGAAACTAAACAAAAAGTGAAAAAATAAAATGGAAGAGAAAAAAATTGTTGGGTTTAAGAAAGAAGAATTTTCTATTCGAGAATATATTAAATCAAATTTAGGCAAGGGGAAGATTTCAAAAGTTAAAATTGAATACACGCCGATTGGTGAGAAAATAATTGTGTCTACGAGCAGGCCAGGTTTAATTATCGGAAGAAAAGGAGAAAGAATTGAAGAATTAACTAGAAATTTAAAAAAGAAATTTAAATTAGAAAATCCGCATGTGGAAATTGATCAGATTTTAAAACCAGAACTTGATGCTCAGTTAATTGCTGATGAAATTGCTCTAGCACTTGAAAGATTAGGGCCAATGAGATTTAAAGTTATAGCATATAAAACACTTCAAAAAATTGTAAATGCAGGCGCGCTTGGTGTTGAGATAAGGCTGGGAGGGAAACTTCCGTCAAGCAGAGCAAGGCTTTGGAGATTTGCACAAGGTTATTTAAAAAAAACAGGAGATTCTGCAAAAGTTGTTGACAGAGCCAAAGCAGTTGCCCACACTAAGCCAGGAGTTGTTGGAATTAAAGTTGCAATTTTATCTCCTGACGCACATTTGCATGATAAAATTGAAATCAATGAAAAATTATTAGAAGAATTAAAAAGAAATTCAGCAGGATTTGAAGAAATTGTTGAAGAAAAAAAGAAAAAACCTAAGCCTGTGAAAAAATCTTCAAGTAAAAAAACTAAAATTAAAAAAAGTGTGAAGAAAGTTAAGGGGGAGAAAAATGCCGTCGATGAAAGCAAAAGAAATTAAAAATATGGAAAAAGATGAAAGAGAAAAGAAACTAAAAGAATTGAAATTAGAATTAATTAAATCAAAAGCTGGAAAATCTAAAACAAATAAAAAACAAATTAGAAAAATTATTGCAAGAATTTTAACAATTAATACTCAAAACAATGGAAATAGATCCAAAAACAGGCTTGCCAATTGAGGCAATTGCATGGGATGACCTTACAAAAAAAGGTCAGCGAATAAAAGTGACAACAGACAAGAAACGATATGGAAAAATCGTGACTATTGTGTCAGGATTTGACAAACAAACAGATATGAAAAAAATCGCAAAAGCTCTGAAAAACGAGCTTGCTTGCGGTGGGACATTCAGAAACAATGAAGTTGAACTTCAAGGCGACCACAGAAATAAGATAAAACCGATTTTAACAAAAATGGGTTTTGAAGAAGATTCAATTGAAGAATAAGCCTGAAAAGAGAAAAGAAAATGAAGAAAGAAAAAACAGATGTAAAAATAGAGAAAGCAAAACTAGCTTGTGCTGACAGAGATTGTCCTTTTCACGGAAAATTAAAAACACGTGGGAAAACTTTTGAAGGAACTGTTATCAAAAAGTTCAAGAGAAGAGTTGTAATTGAATTTGAGAGAAATGTTTACATAAGAAAATATGAAAGATATGCAAAATCAAAAACAAAAATTCACGCGCGTCTTCCTGAATGCATGGCTGAGCAAATTCAAGTCGGAGATTATATCAAAGTCAAAGAATGTAAACCACTATCAAAAATTATTCACTTTGTTGTTATTAAGAAAATTAAAAGCGCAGAGGAAGAAAAATGAAAGCAGTATCAGCAAGAACAACGCGAAGTTTGAATTTAGGTGCGAAATTGATTGCAGCAGATAATAGCGGTGCGAAAATTGTTAAACTTGTTTCAGTGAAAAAAGCAAAAGCAAAAAAAGGTAAGCAGGTTTGCGCGAAAATTGCTGACTGGGTAAAAGTTTCTGTGCGAAAAGGTGTGCCTGACATGAAAGGGAAAGTTTTCGATGCTGTTTTAGTCAGACAAAAGCAACCTTACAGAAGATTAACAGGAGAGAGAGTCACATTTGAAGATAATGCTGTTGCAATTTTAAAAGATGAAAAAGGTAATCCAAAAGGAACTCAAATTAAAGGATCAATTGCAAGGGAGGTAATGGAACGATGGCCACATGTCGCAAAAATCGCTCAGTTTGTACATTAAGATGAGAATTAAGAAAAGCGAAAAACGTCGGGAAGTTAGAAGTTATTTAGACAAAGCACTCCAAAGTATGCTTAGAGCAATAGCCTATAAAAATATACACTTAGCCAAAGAGGCGATTGAAGCTTATCAAATTGGTATAATGGTTGGGGAAGAAGATTATGGTATGAAACCAAGTGAGATAAGGAGATATGATCAAAGAGTTAAAGATTTGCCTTGGAGTAAAGAGTTTCCAATGCCAAAAATAGATTAATATGAAACAAAAATTTTCAAAATCATGGAAATCAAGTAAGCAACCTCGGAAGCAGAGAAAATACATAGCAAAAGCTCCGTTACATTTGAAAAGAAAATTTTTGTCTGTAAATTTATCAAAAGAACTTAGGAAAAAACATGACAGAAGAAATTTTGTTGTGAGAAAAGGTGATAAAGTAAAAATCATGTGTGGAAAATTTAGGAAAAAAACAGGTAAAGTTACTGCAGTTAAAATCAAACAGCAAAAAATTTATATTGAAGGAATTCAAACAAAAAAATTAGATGGAAGCAAAGTAAATATTCCATTAAAGGCATCAAATTTACAAATTATTGAATTAAATCTCGACGATAAAAAAAGAATAAAAAGTATGAAAAAGAAATCAGAATTAAATAAAGATAAGGAAAATGACAAAAAAACATCTGAAAAGATATAAGGCACCGAAAAATTGGCCAATTGCTCGGAAAGGAAAAACTTTTGTAGTTAGACCTAATGCAAATTTAAAATTAGGTGTTCCTATTTTAATTATATTAAGAGATATGTTAAAAATTGCTGCGAACAGAAAAGAAGTTAAAAAAGCAATTCGCTCTGAAAAAATTTTATTAAATAATAAAAAAATCAAAGATGAAAAAAACTCTGCTTCAATATTTGATGTGATCTCAGATAAAGCCAATAAAAAAAATCACAGATTAATTTTAGATAAACACCGGAAATTTTCAGTTGAAGAGGTTAGTGAAAAAGAAACTCTGAAAAAACCTGTGAAAATTATTAATAAAAAAATATTAAAAGGAAAAAAATTACAGTTAAATCTTTTTGACGGCAGAAATGTTTTGTCGAATGTAAAATGTAAAACAAACGACTCGCTTTTAATAAATTTATTAGATAAAAAAATTGAAAAATGCCTTGAACTTAAAGAAAAAGCAAATGTTTTTGTGTTTGGGGGAAAACACGCAGGAGCAAGAGGGATTATTAAAAAAATTGATTTGGAAAATAAAATGGTTGAGATAGAACCAAAAAAAGAATTTGAAAAAAATAAAATTCATGTTTTAATTAAACAAATTATGGTGGTGGAATAAGATGGAAAAAATAAAAAACAAAGACGAGAATATCATGAGAAAAATAAAAATTGAGAAAGTTGTATTAAGTTTTGGCGGAATTGGTGAGGAACTTGAAAAAGGCGTGAAACTTTTGAAATTTTTAACTGGAAGAAAACCTGCAAAAATGAAATCGCGAAAAAGAATTCCTAATTTTAGTGTGCGACCTGGGTTGGAAATAGGCGCAGTTGTTACAATTAGAAAAAATCCTGAAGAAATTTTGAAAAAAACTCTTGCTGCTGAAGATAATATGTTAAAAAAGAAACAAATTTCAGAAAATAATTTTTCATTTGGAGTAAAAGAATATATAGAAATTCCTGGTATTGAATATCAACGTGAAATTGGAATAATTGGTTTTGATGTTACTGTTGTTTTCAAAAGAACTGGTAGAAGAGTTAAATTGAAAAAAATTAAAAAAGGGAAAATTCCAAAAAGACAACATATTTCAAAAAAAGAAATAATTAAATTTATGGAGGAAAACTTTGAAACAAAGTTTGTTTAAGATGAGGATTAGTAATAGAATTGGGAACAGGATTTCTGGATTAAGTATGATTGCATTCGGAGGAATAATGTCTTCCTCAGGGGCTATTCCTTTAATTTTAGCTGGAGGCGGTTTTATAGCAGAAGGAATTGGCGATGCTATTAGTGGAGACCATCATTATCTAACTAGCAAACTTCTTAAATCATTATCAAGACAGGGGGATTATAATTTAAAATGACAGCATCAGATTGGAAAAAAATATTGAAACAATTGAGAAAAAAACCTGCAGTTAGAGAGAAATTCCTCAAGCATTGCAAACCAAAAGAAAGAAAATTCGGAATGGCTGCGAAAAAGTGCGAGAGGTGTGGAAGGTTTGGCGCGCACATCAAATCATATGGATTAAATTTATGCCGGCACTGCTTCAGAGAAATCGCTGAAGAAATCGGTTTTAAAAAATATAGTTAAAATGTCACAAGATATTGTCGCTGACGCGATGAGCAATATAAGAAATGCGAATAAAGCTAGAAAAGAAAAAGCAAAGATAAATGTAATTTCAAATTTGCTAGTTGAAATACTAAAAATAATGAAACAAAAAGGTGCAATTAAAGGTTATAAAATAAACAGCAAAGAAAAAAACATGGAAGTTACAATTGGGAAATTAATAGAATGCAAAGCAATCAAGCCGAGATTTACAGTTAAAAAAACTCAAATTGAAAAATACATGAGAAGATATCTCCCTGCAAGAGGAATTGGAACAATAATTGTTTCAACAAACCAAGGATTGATTACGCACGAAGATGCTTTTGAACAAAATACTGGAGGATGCTTAATCGCATATTTTTATTAGAATGGAAGGAAAATATAACCCGGGAAGAAAAGCTGTAAAAAGAATGAGAAATATACTCTTTGAAACTCTCTGGTTGGAACAAGCTTTAGGAAGATATGGAAGAGGACTTGAAGAGATAAGAGCAGAATATTCTCTCGCAAGAGATACTGCATTAAGATTTGGAGAAGATATCCTTAAATTCCCCAGAAGAATAAACTGGAAAACAAATCATCAATTAGTGGCTTAAAATGAAAAAAAAATTATTCAATGAAATTGAAATTCCTGAAGGAATAGAAGTTGAAATAGATGGAACTAAAATAAAAATCAAGGGAAAAGAAGGCGAGCTTGAAAGAAATTTTAATGTAACAAATATTTTAATTGAAAAAAAAGATGGTAAGATAATTATTGGAAATGTTAAGTCAACTAAAAAAGAAAAGAGATTGATGAATACAATTACAAAACATATTAAAAACATGCTGAAAGGCGTGCAAGAAAAATTTGAATATAAACTAAAAATTTGTTTTAATCATTTTCCAATAACTGTTGAAATAAAAGGGAACGAAGCTGTAATTAAAAATTTTCTTGGTGAAAAAATTCCGCGAAAAATAAAAATTCTGCAAGACGCTGAAGTTGAAATTCAAAAAGACATTATCACAATAAAATCAAATGACAAGGAAATTGCTGGGCAAACTGCTGCAAATTTTGAAAAAGCAACCCGTGTGCCGATGAAAGACAGAAGAATTTTCCAAGATGGAATTTTCATCACATCAAAAGCAGGGAGGGAAATATGAAAAACCAAAAATTTTTGAGAAGAGAAAGTTCGCGATATTCAAAACTTGGAAAGAAAAGAAAAAAGAAACAAACCTGGAGAAAACCCAAAGGCAGAGATAATAAAATGAGAGAAAAACGAAGAGGATATCCTGCTATTGTAAGTATTGGTTATGGGAAAAACAAAAAAGAAAAAGGGAAAATAAATGGAAAATCCATAAAAATAATTAAAAATTTAGAAGACATTAAAAAAATTTCTAAAAATGAAATAGCAATTCTTGGAAAAATCGGAAAGAAAAAAATAATTGAAATTGTAAACTATGCTAAAAAAGAAAAAATTGAAATTTTAAATTTGAATATTAAAAAATTCGTGAAAAAAATAGAATTTCAAAAAAAACAAAAAAGTGAAAAAAAGAAAATTGAAAATAAAAAAGTAGAAAGCAAAAAAACAAAATCAAAAGATGAAACTAAAAAACCGGATATAGAGAAAAAATGAATTTATTAAAGAAAAAACAATTGGCAGTAAGAACCTTGGGTGTTGGAAAAGAGAGAATTGTATTTGTAAGGTCGCGACTAAGTGAAATAAAAGAAGCAATTACAAAACAAGATATAAGAGATTTGCAAAAAGATGGCGCTATTTTAATTAAAGAAATAAAAGGGAGAAGAAAAGTGAAGAAAAGATCACGAACAAGAGGGCCAGGAAAAATAAGAAAAAAAATCAACAAAAGAAAACAAGAATATGTTATTATGACGAGAAAACTTAGAAACTATCTTAAAACATTATTAGGTAACGGAGAAATTTCAAAAAAAGATGTTATGGAATTAAGAAAAAAAATTAGAAACAGAGATTTTAGAAGCAAAGCACATTTGAAAGAACATTTAATTTCAAATAAAATTTTAATAAACCCTCAAAAAACAATTAAAAAACCTAAAGCAATTAAAAAGAAAAAATGAAAACACAAAAACAAAGACGTAAAAAATTTAAAACAGATTATGGGAAAAGATTGAAAATTCTTAAAGGCAGAAAACCTAGAATTGTTTTGAGAAAAACAAACAAATATATTATTGTGCAATATGTTGGAAGCAAAGAAGCAAAAGATAAAGTAATTTTAGGATTAACTTCTAAAAAACTTTTAAATTATGGGTGGCCAAAAAAATTTCAAGGAAGTTTAAAATCAATTCCTGCATCGTATCTTATAGGATTTTTAATTGGCAAAAAAATTGTAAATGAAAAACTAGAAATGCCTATTGTTGATTTTGGTATGATTAAAAATGTTCATAAAACAAGAATTTATGCATGTTTGAAGGGCCTGATTGACGCAGAAATAAAATTAAAATTTAATAAAGAAAAATCCCTTTTTCCTGACGAGAACTCGATTGAGGGAAAAAATTTGAAAAACGATTTTTCATCTGAATTTAAAAAAATTAAATTAAAAATAGAACAAGAAAAATGAATGAAGAAACACAGATGCCTAAAAGAGAAACAAGAAAAGAAAAAATAGAACGGCTTGAAAAAGAGAAATTAGCATCATGGGTACCGAAAACCCAACTTGGAAGAAAAGTTAGAGAAGGTAAAATTAAAAACATTGACGAGATATTGGATAATAATTTAAAAATTTTAGAAGCAGAAATTGTTGATAGTTTATTAAATGTGAAATCTGAATTGATTTCAATTGGGCAGAGTAAAGGGAAATTTGGCGGCGGAAAAAGAAGAGCATGGCGTCAGACGCAAAGAAAAACGCAAGAAGGGAATGTTCCAACTTTTTCATCTATGGCAGTAGTTGGCGACGAGAAGGGACATATTGGGATTGGTTATGGAAGAGCAACAGAAACACTCCCTGCAAGAGATAAAGCAATCAGAAAAGCTAAATTAAATATTTTTAAAATTTATAGGGATTGTGCAAGCTTTGATTGTGCGTGTTCAGAGAAACATACTGTACCATTAAAAGTAACTGGCAAATCTGGAAGTGTTAGAGTTGAATTAATTCCTGCACCCCAAGGAACTGGATTAGTTGTTGGAAATGAATTAAAAAAAATTTTAAAGCTCGCAGGAATCAAAGATTGTTATAGTCGAACTTCTGGGAAAAAGCGAACAACTTTCAATCTTATTAAAGCTTGCATAAATGCTTTGCAAAAAACTAAAATTATCGAGGAAAAATGAAAGAAAATTTAATTGTAATAATCAGAATAAAAGGACAAGTTGGAATAAAAAAACAAATAGTTGAAACTTTGCAGAGATTAAACCTCAGAAAAAAATATTCTTGTGTTGTCTTAGTTGACCCGCAAAAAGAGCAAATTGGAATGTTAAAAAAAGTTAGAGATTTTGTTGCTTATGGAAACTTAAATAAAGAAAATTTTGAAAAATTAATTAAGTCACGTGGAAAGTTAATTAGTGTGAAAAAAGAAAAAATTGATACGAAGAAAATTGTTAGTGAATTAATTGCAGGAAAAAAATATAAGGATCTTGGATTAAAATCTTTTTTTAATTTGCATCCGCCTCGAGGAGGAATTGATTCAAAATTACATTTTGGTGTGAAAAAAGGTGTTCTTGGAAATAATAAAGAAAAAATAAATGATTTGATTGTGAGGATGTTGTAAAATGGCAGAAGTTAAAGTTTTGATTGAGGGTTATGCGAGAGAAGAGGATGACATAATCTTTGCTTCTTCTACAACTGTATTAATCAAGAATAATGGCCTAAAGATAATTGTTGACCCTGGTACAAACAGAAAATTATTATTAGAAGCATTAAAAAAAGAAGGGCTAAATCCACAAGATATTGATTATATATTTTTATCTCATTATCACATGGATCATTCTTTATTAACAGGAATCTTTGAGAATGCTAAAATTTTGTATGCTGAAGATATTTATTCTTTTGATGGAAAAGAAGAAGAATATGAAAGTGGGATTTTAGGACCAAATATTGAAATCATTAAAACTCCAGGACATAATTCTGATTGTAGAACATTATTGGTAAAAACAGAGCAAGGCATTATTGCGATAAGCGAGGATGTTTTTTGGTGGTATGATTCTAAGGAACAAAAGTTAGATAGAGAAAGTTTAATTAAACATGAAGATTCGTATGCTACTGACAAAGAAAAATTAAAAGAAAGTAGGAAGAAAGTTTTGGAATTAGCAGATTGGGTTATCCCAGGGCACGGAAAAATGTTTAAAGTTGAGAAATAAAATGAAAATACACAAAACAAAAAAAGTTAAAAAAATGCGTGGGAGAAAAGCTGGCACTCATGGTTGGGGAGCAAGAAAAAAACATAAAAAATCAGGGCACAGAGGAGGAAGTGGAATGTCAGGAAGTGGAAAGCGAGCAGATCATAAAAAAACTTTAATTACAAAATTATATGGTTCAGCTTATTTTGGAAAAAAAGGTGTGACAAGCAGGAAAACAGCAAAAAGAAAAACAAAAAAAATTAATTTATCGCAGATTCAAGATAATATTGAAAATTTTGTGAAGAAAAAAGTTGCGGTGAAAAATTCTTCTGGATATGAGATTAATTTTTCAGATTATAAAATTCTTGGAACAGGCGAGGTCTCGCAAAAGTTAATTATAAAAGCAAAAGAAGCTTCTAAATCAGCGTTGGAAAAAATAAAAAAATCTGGTGGCGAGATTATCATTATTAGGAAGAAAAAACCTGAGGAAAAAGAAAAAGAGGTTGAAAAGAAAAACTCTGAACAAAAATAAATTTCAAATAAAAATGGCGAATTGGCAGGGAATTTTTAATATTATTCCAGAAGTGAGGAAACCTGAAGAGAAAAAACTTAGTTTTAATATTAAACTTAGATGGACTTTGATTATTCTTGGAGCTTTTTTTATTTTGGCGAATATTTCTCTTTTTGGGTTAAGTGACAATGCGCTTGAAAGATTTGAATATCTTGCGATTATTCTTGGAACAGATTTTGGTTCAATTATTTCGCTAGGTATTGGTCCAATTGTAATGGCATCTATTATTCTTCAGCTATTAGTTGGTTCTGGAATTGTAAATATTGATACAAACAGCGAGGAAGGTAGGAAATTTTTCCAAGGAGTTCAGAAACTTCTTGTTTTCTTTTTTATAATTTTTGAAGCAATGATTTATGTTTTAATGCAAGGGCTTCAAGCTGTTCCAGGTTTAGCATGGTTAGTTATTTTTCAATTAATTCTCGGGGGTTTAGCAATTTTTTATATGAATGAATTAAGTGAAAAATGGGGATTTGGTTCAGGAGTTAGTTTATTTATTGGGGCTGGAGTTTCATGGAGATTATTTACTCAAGCATTTCAGTTTATCAACCAGCAAGGACAAAATTGTTTGTTAGATTTCAAAGGAACTGCTTGCTCAGGTAAAATTTTTGTTTTAATTCAGGCACTTGTGAATAAATATCCTGTTGAATTTGTATCTGCAGCTGCAAGTATTGCTGTAACTATTTTAATTTTCCTTATTGTTGTTTGGGTTCAGTCGTTGAAAGTTGAAATTCCATTGAGTTTTGGAAGATTAAGAGGTTATGGAATTAAATGGCCTTTAGCATTTTTTTATGCTTCTGTTATTCCGGTAATTTTAGTTGCTGCACTTGTTGCTAACTTGCAACTTTTTGGAGGGTTAGTTGAAAATGCTGCAGCACCTTGTTTAGTTGAAACTGCTGGAGAAGCGACTTGCTCTGGCTTGGCAAAATTTGCTTCGTATTTTACATGGATGGGACATTTTATTAATGGGCAGGCAGTTTCTGGTTTAGCATTTTGGCTTGGCTCAACAAATTTATTAGAACTTGTAATTAGGGGGGGATTTTTAACAAGATATTTTTTCCAAGCAATCACACACATTTTGTTTTTTACTTTTTTCTCAGCATTATTTGCTGTGTTCTGGGTTAAGACCTCTGGAATGGATGCAAAAAGTCAGGCAGAAAAAATTGCAGCTTCTGGTTTGCAGGTTTCTGGATTCAGGCAAGACATTAGAGTTTTAGAAACAATTTTAGAAAGATATGTAATGCCTTTAACTGTTATGGGGGGGATTGCAGTAGGTTTGTTAGCGTCGGTGACAAATCTTTTAGGCGCGCTTGTTTCAGGAACAGCAATTTTGTTAGTAATTATGATTATGTTTGACTTTTACCAGAGAATTGCAAGAGATCATGCAGTTGATATGAATCCTGCGATGAAGAAATTTATGGGGAGTTGATTTGATTAATTAAATTTTCTTTTATCCTAAAACTATCAGCCCAATTTGCATAAGCTTGCCAACCTTGAAAAATTTCTAAAAATTTTTCATAAGTTATTTTTCTTTTATTAAACAAATGAATTTTTCTTTGCATATTTTTTATGTTTCTTTTTCTCAATAATCTAAAATAATAAAAATTTCTAAAGCCAACAAAATCAATTCCTTTTGAAAGAGAGATTATTTTTGATTTTTCTGGATGAAGTTCTAATTTTAATTTTTCTCTGAGGAAAATGTTAACTGCCCCCCCCCCCAGCTTAGTAGTTTTTCCCTTGACGAACCCAGTAAAACAAAATCATCAACATAGCGAATATAATATTTTACTTTTAATTTATGTTTTACAAAATAATCAAGTTCATTTAGATAAATATTTGCGAAAAATTGCGAGGTTAAGTTTCCCAGGGGCATTCCTTTTTTATCTTGGAAATTTTCTAAGATTAATTCTATTAAATTACTTGTGTCCTTACATTTGATTTTTCTCCTAATTATTTGCAAAAGAATTTTTCTATTAATCTCCTTGAAATAATGTTTTATGTCTGCTTTTAAGCAAAAAGCTCTTGAAGATAAATTGTTTGTGATTTTTTTTTGGAATTTTTCAAATCTTTTTAATGCAAATAAATTTCCTTTGTTTTTCCTATTTGCGCAAGAGTCATAAATAAATGTTTTATTAAAAATTGGCTCAAGAATATTGCATAAAGCATGGTGAACAATCCTATCTCTAAAATCTGATTTTGAAATTTTACGGGTTTTTGGATCTCTCAAAATAAATGTTTGTAATTTTTTTGGCCTGTAAGTTTGGGTTTCTAATTCATGTTTTAGTTTTAATAAATTGCTTGCTAAATTTTTTTCAAATTCAATTACATAATGTTTTTTTGCTTTTCCTTTTCTTGCTTTTTTATAAGCGAGGAGAAGATTTTTAATTTCACAGATTTTTAAGTAAAGATTTTTGCAAGATTTCATATTAATTTCCTGGCTAGCTAAGTCATTCGACCATTGTCACTAGAATTCGCAAGCCTATCGTTGTTGGAATGCAGGTTGCCATTGCTGTTCAAGTAAACTCCTGACAATGAAATAGCTCTTTTACCAATTACCACCACAACTTCAATATTCGTAATATTTCAACTACTAATTGTTGTTGTTGAATTTTACTATAAAAGAGCGTGTGGCCTAGCTATTTTCACAGCCAGGAAAAATAATAAGAAAAAAGGTTTTTTTATTGTTTACTATTTTAAACTCGGGGCTTCTTTTAGCGCATTATCATACCAGGAATCTACCGCTGCAACTTTGGCTTCCCTCATCCTTTTTAAACTTCTTAATTTTTGTCTCAAAAAATTTTGCGGACTGCCTTCGGCAGTTACAAAAACCACCCGACCATCGCCACCAGAACCCGCAAGCCCACCGCCGCCGGAACGCAGGCTGCCACTGCTATACAAGAAAACTCCTGACACACCATTATTTCCTGCACGCCAAATAAATTTTCCATTTTTAGCAGGGTTAATCATTCCAGTTTCATCTACTGAATTAAATCTTGTTCCTGAAGAAAGATTTAATCTATTATCCTGAATTACTTCAAAATTATTTGCAGGAATAATTCTTACTTTATATCCAGATTCGCCTTCATCGGGCTGAAGAGAAAATCCCTGAATTCTAAAGGGGTATTGAACTTTTCCTTGCTCTTTTTCTGCAAGTTCATTTGCCTGTCTCCAAATTCCTAAATTTCCTTCATCAGAAGGTGTTGCTTCCCTCACATCTAATGCATTAAAATCAGAATAGAATTTATCTTGAATTAAATTCATTACAAGTCCGAAATCCGATGGAACAGCAACTCTGAGGCCAGAATCAGAAAGCAAATCATTAAGCCTTCCTGCAATTAAATGGCTTGAGCCCCTAAGTTCTTTAGTTTCAGAATGATAATCACAAAATCCTAAATCAAGTTGTCCTCTTCGCAAAGCATTATAAAGTGGCTCTGCATCTGGGCCTTGAGGTAAAAACGCTACTAAAGGAATTTCGAAATCTCGAAATTTTTTCTTTGCCATAATTTTTTGAAAGAATTCTTATTTTTAAACTTTTCCCTTCTGTTACTTTTAGAGAAAAGTAACAATTACATTTATTTTTAGTTTTCATAATCTACCAACAACCTTTAAAAACTATTTTTAATTATTTTGAAGATGAATGAACAAGGAAAAGAAGGTAGTTTTGGTTTGATTTTTGCTGTAATGCTTGCGTCAATAGCAATCGCGTCTTTGTGGAATACTTTTCCAGTGATAAAAAATTCTGTTGCATATATTTTAGATCCAACTGCAGGGGTTTTGCTTAACTGGCATATGACTTTAGGAATGTTAATTCTTGTTTTTTTAATTTCTATAATTGTGACTCTTATTCAAAAATATGCAACTGATCAAAAAACACTCCGTGAAATGAAAAAAGAACAAAAAGAAATGAGTAAAGAGATGAAAAAATATAAAGATCATCCTGAAAAACTTTTGGAATTTCAAAAAAAACAATTTGAATTTATGCCAAAGATGATGAAACTCAGCATGCGCCCAATTATTTTCACAGCAATTCCATTTGTTTTATTTTTCAGATGGTTTAATGATTTTTTCACGGCAATCGGCGAAGTGAAATTTCTTGGATTTTTGTCATGGTTTTGGTTTTATTTAATTTTTACTTTAATTTTCAGCAGCATCATGAGAAAAGTTTTTGATGTTGCTTAGAAAACTTTAAAAGTAGAATTATTCTGGACAAATTATGGAAAAACAAGAACAAGAAAATATGTATAAATTAAGTATTTTTGAACAACAAATTAATCAGTTAGAACAGCAACTTCAAGCAGTGAATCAGCGAATTGTTGAATTGTCTAATTTAAATTTAGGTTTGGATGATTTGAAAAATTCTAAAGATAAAAAAATAATGGCTGGAATTGGCAAAGGCATGTTTATCAAAGCAAAAATTCTCGATGATAATTTATTAGTTGATATTGGCGGGAAAAATCTTGTAAAAAAAACAATTCCTCAAGCACAAAAACTAATTTCAAAGCAAGTTGAAAAATTAAGTGAAATAAAAAAACAAATTGAAGATTCAATTGAAGAACTTGCGAAAAAGATTTCTGAAGTAATTGAGAAGTCTCAAGAAGAGAAAAGGAAGAAGTGAAATTAGAGTTTTAGGAATGTTGTGGTTTCTTATGTTTACTAGGCAACGCAAAAACTTAAATACTCTTAATCAATGCCAGATTTAACCATGATGATAAATAAGAAAATATTATTTTGTTTTGTTTGTGCCTTGGCAATTCTTATTAATTCTATTAGTGCAAATACAATTATTTCTGATTATGGTTTAGACACAAATAGCAATGGTTTATATGATTATTTGGTTATTGGACTTAATCTAACTCTTCCAGAATCAGGAGAATACGAAATTGGGGCAGAATTAAAAGATGCCTACAGTAATGAAATAGAAATGGTCGGAAACGACGAGTTTGATCTTGAAGTAGGGGAAAATTTGATACAATTATACTTTAGTGGTATGCAAATTTATGCAAATGGTTTTGACGGAAATTATATCTTAGAAAAATTTGTAATTGAAGGTGAGAATAATGATTTTGAATATTATTGGGATGACACCCACACAACTAATTTTTATAGCTATGAAGATTTTGATAAGGCTAGTGCGGGTTTTACAGGCAATTTTTCAGATTATGGTTATGATGAAAATGGAAATGGTTTGTATGATTATTTAGTTTTAGAAGTTGAAGTTAACGTGAATGAAGCAGGATATTATGGAGTTTATGCTGAATTAGAAGAATTATCTAGAGGAAACGATCTTGATGCTGAATTTGAGGGTTATTTGGGCGAAGGATTACAAATTATTGAATTAAGTTTTAGAGGGATTGAAATTTCAGGTGAACAAATGAACGGACCCTATAATTTAGATAGAATAATTATAAGAGATATAAAAAGTGAGAGAATAATTATTGGAAAATTGTATGATGCTTATACTACTGCTGAATATAATTACACAGATTTTGAAAAACCTGGCTTAGAAGTTATTGAAGGTTTTTCGGATTACGGGTTGGACACTAACGATAATAATTTGTATAATTATCTTGTAATTAAAATTCCTATTAATGTAACTATTGCAGGAAATTATCGAATCGAAGCAGAATTGGGGAATTTTGATGGAGAAATAAATGAGGAAAGATATTTTGAAACAAGTGATAAATTTATCTATTTAAATTTCAATGGGACTGAGATTTATGAAGAAAAAGAAAATGGCTCTTACGAGTTTAATGATTTTAGAATAGAGCAAGAAGATTTTGCAATATATAAAATTAGAGAGGCTTATATAACTTCTAATTATAGTTATGATGAATTTGAACATGAAGGGGCTTCAATAATTGAATTAATTTATCCAGAAAATAATTATGAAACAAAAACAAAAAGTTCTTCTTACAAAATTGATTTTAATTTTAAAGTTAGTGATGAATCTGAGATTACTTATTGTGAATTAATTATAGATGGAAATGTTGAGGATACAAAAACAAATATCCAGAAGGATATTGAACAATCTTTTAATAGTATTAGTTTAACTCGGGGAGATTATAATTGGAGAATAAAATGTGTTAATTCTGATGAGATTGTAGGATATTCTGAAACAAGATATTTAGAAATAAAAAAGAAATCTAGCCCTTCAAGTTCAAGTAGCAGTTCTTCAAAAACATCTGCAGTGACAGATCCTGATTTTATTTATTATTTGCCAACACAAACATCAACCACTACAAAGGTGGCAGATGATCAAAACCTGATTGAGTTAGGGTGTGTTGCAGAAAACTCTAAGATTGGGGGGGAGATTAAAATAGGCCCTATCGGGTTGTTAACAATTTTTACGCTTTTAATTTTTGGTTCTTTATTGTTGATACTAATTGTTTTTTATATTAAGAAAAAGTGAATTATCTAACTTTCTTCAAAAATTCATTGAAACTCAAAACTCCTAACTCACTAATGGTTCTTGTAATGTATTTTTTATTAATAAATTCAAATGCAGGATTTTTTATTTTAATTTTTTTAGGAGCTTTTTTCCAGACCTCATCAAAATTTCTTTGTTCAATTTCTTGTTTTTTATTTGAAAATTTCCAAGAATCTGCTAAAATATAAACAGGAATTTTTTCTGTTTTTGCTAGTCGCGCAATTACTTCGCTACCAACTTTATTTATCGCGCCTTTTTTTGTAATTGCATCTGCACCTAAAAAAACTAAATCAACTTTTTTGGTTCCTTGTTCTTTTGACAAAGCAATTCCAACTGCAGAATCAACAAATTGCGTAACTTTTATTTTTGCTTTTTTTAATTCTCGCGAAGTTTTTCTTCCTTGAAAAAGTGGCCGTGTTTCAGTATTATAAACTTCAAAAGATTTTTTCTTTTTTGTAAAAACTAGTGCCTGAACAACAGTTGACGAATGACAATGAGTAAAAACAACATTATTTTTTTTAATTGACTTTGAAGCAAATAAATTTATTTTTTTCTGGGAATTTTTAAGATGCTCTAAAATTTGTTTTTTTGAAATTTTTTTTTCGATTTTATTTAAAACATTTCTCATTAACGGCTCTGTTGGTCTTGATAATAAAATTTGTTTTTTTGATTTTTTTGTCGGCAAAAGTAAATATGCTTTTAGCGCAGCTTTAGCAACGCTGTTTGCTCCCTGAATTTCCACATCTTTTATTTTTTTAATGATTTTATCAAACTCTTTTTTCTTGTTCATTATGTAATTTTAAGTGCACTAACATTTAAAAATTCTCTTTTTCTTTTAATTAGATGTTAGAGAGTCTTGTTAACCCAAAAAGAGTTGAGAGAGGAGCAATAAAAATGCTTTTTATTGGGATTTTGTATGCATCGCTTTCAGTTTTACTTGTGCACTGGTTTTTTTCAGGAGATATTGTTCTTAGGGAATATTCAGGGATGTTAGTTGTTTTATTCTCGGTTATGTTTAGTTTACCTTTTATGTATTTTTTAATTAAACAAGAAGAAAAAGAAGATGAGGTTGTTGAAGGGTTTTTTGGGGTATGGAGAGTTCACAAAGATGCAATTTATGCTTTTATGTGGCTTTTTTTAGGATTTGTGATTGCATTTGCATTTTGGTTTATTGTTCTTCAAAATTCATATTTGTTAAATGCGCAAATTCAAACTTACTGCATGATAAATAGTCCAGGAGATATTGAAGGGTGTGTCGCGCAATATAATTTTTCTCAGCAACAATTAACAACAGGTGCAATGTCAGGTAAGGGTCAAAGATTTTTAAGTATTCTCTCAAATAATGTCTATGTTATGATTTTCACTTTAATTTTTTCTTTGATTTTTGGGGCAGGAGCGATTTTTATTTTAGCATGGAATGCATCTGTAATCAGTGCTGCAATTGGAATTTTTACAAAATATAAAATCTCAGAAATTCCTTTAGGGGTATTTAGATATATGATCCATGGTTTTCCAGAAATCGCAGCATATTTTGTAACTGCTCTTGCAGGTGGAATAATTGGAGTAGGAGTAATCAGACACGGAATCTTCAATAAAAAATTTCTGAGAATTTTTGAAAATTCAATTATTTTATTATTCATAGCAATTTTAATTTTAATATTTGCAGCCTTAATTGAAGTATATATTACACCAAATTTATTCTAGATACACAATATTTAAATAGAGTTAATTTTTTTGTGTATTATGAAATTTATGTGCACGAATTGCAATTATAGATTTAATTCAGAAGAAGATCAAACAAAGAAAAAATGCCCTTATTGCGGAGAAAAAAATTTAATTAAAGAACCTGATGCAGAAGATTTAATAAAAGAAGTTGATTAAAATGGAGAATATTTCTGAGAGTGAATCAATAGAAAAAAGAAAAGAAAAAGTTTTTGTGTTTCTAAAAGAAAAACAGCATCAAATTTTCTATGTTGTTTTAGCGCTGATTACTTTTTTGGGTTTATTTCTTCGAACGAGAAATATTTCAAAATTAAAGGACATTACAACAAACACTTGGACACTTGGACCTGATTTAGATCCTTTTTTATTTTTAAGGTGGGCAGAAAATATTGTTGAAAATGGTAAATTAATGCTTGTTGATTATATGAGAAATGTTCCTTTAGGATTTAATACTGCAGGAGAAATGAAACTTTTAGCATATTTAATTGCGTGGTTTCATAATTTTCTTGATATTTTCTCTTTAACAGATAGTGTTACTTATTCTTCTATATTATTTCCTGTTATGATGTTTGTTTTAACGACAATTGCGTTTTTTCTTTTTGCGAGAAAAATATTTTATAGAGAGAGAAAACTTATTAGAAACCTTGTTGCATTGTTAGCAACATTATTTTTTGTTTTAATTCCTTCTTTATTGCCAAGAACAATTGCAGGAATTCCTGAAAAAGAATCTGCAGCATTTTTCTTTATGTTTATAGCATTTTATTTTTTCTTAGAAGCATTTACATCAAAAAAATTAAACAAAGGAATTGTTTTTGGAATTTTGGCAGGAATTATGACTGGAGCGATGGGGCTGGTTTGGGGGGGCGTAGTATTTGTATTTCTCACAATTTCTCCTGCAGTGCTCTTCGCATTTATCCTCGGTAAAATAAATAAAAAAAGGGTTATTATTTATGCCTCTTGGATGATTGCTTCTTTTATCGTGATGATGCCTTTTTCAACTAGGTATGCATTCACTAATTTAGTAACATCGACATCTACAGGAACCGCAACCGCAGTATTAATTATAATTTTGATGAGTTTTTTATTTAGAAAATCTGAAAAATTTGAACAGCTAAGGAAAAAAACAAAATTGCCTAAAGAATTATTTGGGGTTTTCTGCTCTGTTTTGGTTCTTGCTTTTTTTGTTTTAATTTTTATGGGCTATGGTTTTATTTCAAGTAATGTGCAACATATTGCAAATAATTTAGTTGAACCATCAGAATCAAGATTTAGTTTTACAGTTGCTGAAAATAAACAGCCATATTTTTTAGACCACTGGGCTGAAAATTTTGGACCGATTATAAAAAATATCCCTATATTTTTCTGGTTGTTTTTTATTGGCTCTGTATTTTTATTTAACCACTTGATAAAAAATCTAAGAAAAAAAGATAGAATTATTTTAATCTTTAGTTATACCATCTTTTTGTTTGCAATTATCTTCAGCAGATATTCTGCTAGCAGTGTTCTCAATGGTCTTAGTGGACTTAGTTTGTTAATGTATTTGGGAGGAGCAATTATTTTTTTATTTGCATTTTTTTATGTTTATTTTCAAAAAGAGAAATTAAATGAATTTTATCTTTTCAAAAGTTTTAATTTTGCATATTTACTTTATTTTATGGTTTTAACACTCGGAATTGTTGGTGCAAGAGGTGCAATAAGATTAATAATGGTTTTAGGTTCAGTCAGCCCTATTGCTGTTTCATTTTTAGTTGTAAAAACTTGTGAAAAATGGTTTAAAGAAAAAGAAGAAACAAAAAAATTAGTTTTTGCGATTATTGCAATTATTTTAATTTTATGTTCAGGGATTACAATTTATTCTTATTATTCTCAAGATAAATCTCTTGCTGAGAATTTTGCTCCAGGACCTTATCAATGGCAATGGCAAAATGCTATGTCTTGGGTTAGAGAAAATACCCCTAAAAATTCTGTGTTTGCGCATTGGTGGGATTATGGTTATTGGGTTCAGAGTATTGGAAAAAGAGCAACTGTTCTTGACGGAGGAAACGCAATTGTTTATTGGAATCATCTTTTAGGAAGACATGTATTAACTGGAAATGATGAAAACAAAGCATTAGAATTTTTATATACGCATAATGCCACGCATCTCTTAATCGACCCTACAGATATTGGGAAATACACTGCGTTTTCAAGTATTGGTGCAGATGAAAATTACGATAGATTTTCATGGATTGATACATTTCTTGTAGATGAATCATTAACAATGGAAGATAAAGATACTATTGGATATATTTATACTGGAATGAGCGTAACAGATGAAGATATCCTATGGAATGAAAATGGAGAAGAAATTTTTCTTCCGAAAAAAAATGCTGTTATTGGAGGAATTATAATCACTTCTCAAGGGGAAAATAACTTTTTACAGCCAAAAGCAGTTTTTGTTTATAATAATCAGCAATATTCAATTCCATTAAGATATATTTATTTTGAACACAGCGACAAATTTGTGGATTTTGGATCTGGACTTGAAGCAGGAGTTTTTTTATATCCAAAAGTAAATCATATAAGTGGAACAGAAGTTAATATTAATTATTTTGGTGCTGCATTATATTTAAGTAGCAGAACAGTTAATTCGCAACTTGCTCAACTTTATTTATTTAATCAAGAATCAAATTATTTCAAACTTGCAAACACTGAAACAAATTTATTTATCCAAAACCTCAGAGATAATGGTGTTAGTATAAATGAGTTTATTTATTATAATGGGCTTCAAGGACCAATTAAAATCTGGGAAATTAGTTATCCTTCAAATATCCATAGCAATCCTGAATTTTTAGAAACTGACTACCCTAATGATGAATTAAGATTAGCTACGCCAGGAGAATATTAAATGGAAATTTTGTTATTAGTTCCTATGCTCGTAAGTTTTCTTATTAGTTTATTTTTTATTCCATTATGGATAAAAAAAGCCAAGCAAATTGGATTATTATGGGAAGATATGCACAAAAAAGGTGGTCTGAAAAATGTTGCAGGTTCTGGCGGGATCATTGTTGTAATGGGATTTATACTTGGGGTTTTAGTTTATATTGCTATGAAAACATTTTATTTTGAAAGTGACGTCAGCACTGTTGAAATTTTTTCCTTAATTGCAACTGTTTTAATTGCAGGTTTTATTGGATTTACTGACGATATTCTTGGGTGGGTGCGCGGAGGACTCCCTGCAAGATTCAGAATTGTTCTTTTATTTTTCTCAGCAATTCCACTTATGGTAATTAACGCAGGTGAAGCAAAAATGCTTGGAATTGAATTAGGTTTGTTATTTCCTTTAATTTTTATTCCAATTGGAATTATTGGTGCAGCATCAACATTTAATCTTCTTGCAGGATATAATGGATTAGAAGCAAGCCAGGGAATTTTTATTTTACTCGGACTTGCAACAGTAACTTTTATTGCAAATCAAACATGGCTCACATTAATTTGCCTTTGTATGATTGCCTCTTTATTAGGTTTTTTAATTTTCAATAAATTTCCTGCTAAAGTTTTCCCAGGCGACATTATGACTTATTCGGTTGGCGCACTAATTGCAGTTGTGGCTATCCTAGGCAACATAGAAAAAATTGCAATCTTCTTCTTTATCCCTTATATTTTAGAAGCAATTTTCAAATTAAGGGGAAATTTAAAAAAGCAGAGTTTTGCAAAAGTAAATGAAGATAGAAGTTTAGAAATTCCTTATAATAAATTTTATGGATTAGAACATATTTCTGTTTATTTGCTGAAAAAAATAAAAAAGACAAAAAAAGTTTATGAAACAGATGTTGTATACTTTATAAATTTGTTCCAGGTTGTAATCATTATCCTAGGATTTTTATTATTCAGAAGTTATTTGATTAATTAAAATGATAAAGAAATTTTTTTCAAGTGAATTAGGTAAGGGCACAATTGTATTACTGATTACAATGAATCTTTTCTTTTTTCTTAATTTTGTTTTTCATTTTATTATGGGGAGGATGCTCGGTCCAGAAGGTTATGGAATTTTCGCGGTGTTAATGTCTATTATTTATATTTACGGCGCACCGACAGAAGCTATTCAGAACTTAGTTTCAAAACATACTTCTAATTTAAATTTGAAAAAAGAAAATGGAAAAATCAAATCCCTTATGCTTAAATATTTAAAAAAAGGTCTTAAGGTTGCATTTTGTCTTTTTATCGTCGGGATATTTGTTGCTTTTGCACTTGAAAAATTTATTAAAATCAATTTCTGGTTAATCCTCTTAACAAATTTGTTATTATTTTCTTCATTTTCAATCCCAATTACAAGGGGAATTTTGCAAGGAAGAAAAAAATTTGGATTTCTCGGAACAAATATGATTTTAGAATCAGTTTCAAAACTTATTATTGGAATTTGTCTGGTTTTTTTTGGATTTAATGTTTTTGGTGCAATGTATGGGGTTATTTTTGGAGCATTAACTGGTTTTATATTTTCTATTGAGTTCAATAAAGATATTTTGAAATCAAAACAAGATAAAATACAAGTTAGATCTCCTATTAAAAGTTCTCCATATTTTATTTCTATGTTAGTAATTTTGCTTGCGTTTAGTATCGACATTATTTTAGCAAAAAGATTTTTTCCTGCAGATATTGTTGGAAAATATGCGGTCCTATCAATATTAGGAAAAATGATTTTTTTCGGAACTTCTGCAATTAACAAAAGTATGCTTCCATTAGCTTCTGAAAAGCAGAAAAAAAAAGAAGATTCTCTTAAAGTTTTTAAAAAATCTGCGATGATTCTTCTTGCACTTTGTCTGATTGCTATTTCTATTTATTTTTTAATTCCTAAATTTATCATCTCGTTATTTTATGGGCAACAGTATATAGAAATATCTGGAATCTTGGTATATTCTGCAATTAGTTTTAGTTTTTTATCTTTTAGTAATCTTATACTTGTTTATGGTTTATCAACAGATAGATTAAAGAAAACTGGTTTTTTATTTATATTTCTTTTAATAGAATTTTTGGCGCTTTGGCTTTTTCATGATTCTATTACAGAATATATACTCGCTTTTATGGTTTCTAATATAATAATGTTTATAGGCACATTATTTTTTGTTGATGGATGGAAAAAACGAGTATAATTATCCCCGCGCATAACGAAGAAAAAAGAATTGCAAAAACACTCGAAGAGTATTATAATTTTTTTATTGAGTTAAAGAAACAAAAAAAATCAGATTTTGAAATTTTAGTGGTATTAAATGCTTGTAAAGACAACACTGAAAAGGTTGTGAAAAATTTCTCAAAAAAATACAAAGAGATCTTATATCTTAATTTTAAACGGGGGGGAAAAGGATTTGCAATTGTTGAAGGATTTAAAAATTCGCTAAAAGAGAAAAATGATTTTATTGGTTTTGTTGATGCAGATATGGCCACGCCCCCAAAAGCTTTTTATGATCTTATGTTAAATATCAAAGACATAGACGGAATTATTGCAAGCAGATGGAAAAAAGATTCTGTAATCAAAACAAAACAAACACTTTTAAGAATTATCACAAGTAGAGGGTTTAATTTTTTAACAAGGAGTATTTTATTTTTAAATTATTCGGATACCCAGTGTGGAGCAAAATTATTTCGTAAAGAAGCTTTAAAAAAAATTATAAATGAAATTGGAACAACTAAATGGGCATTTGATATTGATTTGCTTTATAGATTAAAAAGAAAAGGCTGCAATGTGAAGGAAATCCCGACTACTTGGGATGATCAAAAAGGTTCAAAATTAAATTTAATAAAAGTTCCTTTTCAAATGTTTTCATCAATAATTAGATTAAGATTGTTTTTCTCGCCATTTAGATTTATTGTTAAATTTTATGATAAACTTCCTGAAAAAATTAAAATTCATAATTTGTAAATGGTACAAAAAATAATGTTTTCGCTGGTAATTCCCTTAGGAGAAACACGGGGTGCGAATGTTTTAAAATCAATAGAAAAACTTGAATATAATAAAAGAAAATTTGAAGTAATTGTTGAAAGGGGCCCTAATCCTTCGAAAAATAGAAATAAGGGAATAAAAAAATCTAAAGGAGATTTTATTATTTTTTTAAATGGGCATAGTTTTTTAGAAAAAGCTTATTTGAAAAAAACAGAAAAATTTTTCAAGAAATATTCTCATGCAGATATTGTAGGTGGATCACAATTAAGTCCTAAAACAGAAAATCTTTTTGAAAAATTTTCTGAAGCAGTGGTTACATCTAATTTTGCTGCATTTAAAGTTAACAAAAGATACAAAATCCAAAAAAATGTCATTACCGATGCTGATGAAACTTTTTTGACTTCTGCAAATCTTTGCGTAAAGAAAAAAGTTTTTGAAAAAATTTCTGGATTTGATGAGAGATTATGGCCTGGAGAAGATCCTGAATTTATCTTTAGAGCTAAGAAAAATAATTTTAAAGTTTTTTATAATCCTGAAATGATTATTTTTAATAAAAGACGGCCGACATTCTCGTTATTCTGTAAACAATTTTTTAATTATGGCTACACCCGCCCGAAAAAAAATAAAATTAGCAAAGATTTTAAATTAGTTTTTTTTATTCCATTATTATTTTCATTATATTTTATGTTTTTGCCATTAATTTCTCTTGTCAACTTTTTATTTATAGTCCCATTTATAATTTATGTTGGACTCTCTATTTTATTTGGATTAATTGATAGTATCAGACAGAAAATTTTTCTTGGAATTTTCGTGCTGCCATTTTTGTTTTTATTTCTTCATCTAAGTTATGGAATTGGCATGATTGCAGGATATTTTAATAGATAGAAAAGGATAACAAACAATTTAAATGCATTTTATGAAATATTTTTATGAAAAAGGTGCTTTTGATTGAACCTGGAGCAAGAGTTACAACATATCCTCCGATTGGACTTTTACATTTAGCTTCGTTTATTAGGGGCGACTATAAAGTTTTTATTAAAGATTATTCTGGAGAAGAATTAAATGAAAAAGAAATAAAAGAGGAGATTGAGAAAATAGATCCGTTTTTTGTAGGGATTAGGGTATTGACTGGGCCAGGAATTCCAAGAGCTTTAAAAATCAGTAAGATTGCAAAAAAACTTAATAAGAAAGTTGTTTGGGGGGGACCGCATCCCACAATTTTACCTAAACAAACATTAGAAAACAAATATATTGATGCTGTTTGTATTGGGGAAGGAGAATATACTCTTGTAGATCTCTTAAAATATTTTGAAGGTAAAAAGAAAGTTGTTTTAGGAGCTGCAATTAAACAAAATAATAAAATAAAAATTTTTCCTCCTCAAAAAAAATTTATTGATTTAAAAAAAGCTCCCTTGCCTGCATGGGATTTATTAGATGATATTAATAGGTATTTTCCTGAAAAAAGGCATAATATTCTTCCAGTAAGCACAACTAGGGGGTGTGTTTTCAAATGCGGATTTTGTCATAACAGCAATGAGAATGTTAAGTGTTATTTAGGACCATATAGAATAGCAGACCCGCAAAAAGCAATAGAAGAATTCAAATTTGTACAAAAATTAGTTGAAAACAAACTTGATTATTTAGATGTGGGGGAAGATTTGCATTTAATTTCATATGATTATGCTAAAAAATTTTGCGAAGCAATTAAAAATTCTGGAATTAAAAATTTAAAATGGAATACTTCTACGAGATATTCTATGTTAGATAAAAAAACAATTGAACTTATTGCTAAATATAACTGCAAAAGAGTTTTGCTTGGTGTTGAATCTGGTTCGAGAAGAATACAAGAAATAAACGGGAAAATTGTTGAACTAAAACATACAATCAAAATTGCGAGATTATTGAAAAAAAAGAAAATTTTTGTTACAAATGCTTATATTTTCGGCCACCCGACTGAAACAGAAAAAGAGTTAAAACAAACAATTAAATTTATTAAAAAAATTCCTGCTGATGAAAACCTAATTCAACTTTACCGTCCTATGCCCGGCACACCTTATTTTGAACTTTGCTTAAAAGAAAATAAAATTCAAAAAACTCCAAAAAAACTAGAAGAATGGTCTGGGTTTGGAGTTCTTGGAAAAGATGTAAATGTTTCGAGAATTTCGAATAGAGTTCTGTTTTCAAATTTTTATAAAATAAATTTATGGCAACAAACAAAATACCTATTTAATCAACAGAAGTATTATTTAAGAGAGAACATGTTTTACAAATTTTTTAAAAGTTTTATTGATAATAGATTCACACATAAATTAAAAGAAATAATTGCGAGTAAAAAATGAAAAAATTAAATTTGGGTTGTGGAAATGATATTCGAAAAGGGTTTATTAATCTCGATTTAGATAACCATAAAGGGGTTGACATCGTCCACAATATAGACAAAATTCCCTGGCCATTTAGCAAGGGGGAAATAGATTTAATTTACACTTCTCATTTATTAGAACATGTAAATGATCTAGTCAAAACGATGAAAGAAGTCCATAGAATCTGTAAAAACAAGGCGAGAATTATTATTCGGGTTCCTCATTTTAGTTGCGGGGTAAGTTATAGGGACCCCACCCATAAAAGATTTATGTCTTACCATACTTTTGATTATTTTACAGAGAGATGTTTTTATAAGAATTTTCCAAAATTTAAGATAATAAAAAGAAGATTAAATTTTACTAGAGAAGCGTTCATATTTCTCAACCATATTTTTAATCCAATTATTAATATAAACCCCTCGATCTACGAAAGATTCTTTTGTTGGATGCTCCCCTGTTCAGAGATTTTGTTTGAATTGGAGGTTGTAAAAGATGAAGAATAAAGAATGGCCGACAGTAAGTTTTATTGTTTGCACATACAATTGCCCTGAACATGTTATCCGGTGTTTTAAAAGTATTAATGAACAAGAATATCCAAAAAATAAAATAGAAATTCTAGCATTAGATGGGGGTTCCAGTGATAATACAAAAGATGTTGCGGAAAAGTTTGGTGCAAAAGTTATTCATAATCCTGCACAGTATCCTGAAGGGAAAGGGAGGGGTAAATGGCTTGGATTTAGAAAGGCAAGAGGGAAAATTGTTATATTTATAGATTCTGATAATAAACTTGTTGAAAAAACATGGTTAAAAGAAATGGTAAAACCACTAATTTTTGATAAAAAAATTAATTTCTGCATTTGCCGCATGGCAGTTGTAAAAGAAGACAAACCTATCAACAGATATCTTAGTTTAATGGGGACTGATCCAATTGCAGCCTATAAATCAATTGATTCTTTACTTGCATTAAAAAAAATAGATTTAAAAGATAATGGCGAATATTACACTTATAATATAACTCCAAAAAATTTCATGATTACTGGAGGATATTATTTTGCTGTCAAAAAAGAAACACTTGAACAAGTTGGAGGATATACTCAAGATACCGATAATGTTTATCGAATGGCTAAAAAAGGTATTGCGAATGTTGCTATTCCGAAAAATGCGCATGTACATCATTTGATTATTGATTCTGTAAATAAATTTCTTGAAAAGAAAATTTGGTGGGCAAAAGTATATTTTAGAAAACAAAAAAAAGGGAGAGATTTTGATTGGATCCCTAATAATTTTTTTGGCAAATTAAAATTGAGCAGTATATTTTTATCTTATTTACTTATTTTGCCTGAATTTTTTCTGGGAATAAAAATGGCTATCAAAGACAAAGAAAATTCTTGGTTGTTGCATCCTTTTATAAGTTGGCTAACAGCTTATGCTTATCTCTATGCCTATTTAACTTCTAGAATCAATCCGAAACTTTAACTAGAAAACAGAAGAATCAATCTTGTAAATAATTAAAGCTGGTTGATTTTCTATTGAATAAATTTGAACTGCTGAAAATGCTGAAGGGTTTTGCGCAGGAAGTTGAATTTCTTCATCCGCATGAGGTTCAAAAACAGAGACCACATAATATTTTGGTTGTTTTTCTTTGATTTGTTCTATTAAAGATTGGTTGCCTTCAAAAAAAAGAACTTCTCTTTCTGAATAATAAGAATGTTGCGACCAACTTCTTGAAAAAATAATGTCTCCCTCGTCAGTTTTTTCATTTAACCATAAACCAGATTCTTTTACTTGCTCGTAACTCGTTAATCTATCATGAATAATTGCGTTTGTATGATTTAACTGATAATAACTTCCTAGAACTAGAACTAAAATTAAGAAAATTAGGGGAATCATTTTTCCAAAATTTTTCTTTGTATAATTATAAATCATTAAAATTCCTTTTGCAGAAAAACCAAAGATAGCAAATGACATCATCATTAACCATCGATTTTCAGCTGCCCTTAAAAAATAAATAAAGAAAAATTCCGTGAAGATTATTGTGAGAAGCATGAATAAATCATTTTGTTTAAATTTATTTTTTAAAACCCTATCTATGTTCAATAACAAGAAAAATAAAGAAAATAACCCGATAATAAAAAATATAAAGAATATTAATTCCGGATAGCTGTAAATAAAACTTAACATTAATTTTGTTGTACCCCATAAAGATCCTTGCGAAGTGTCTGGCCCACCATAACCTTGCCTAAATGCAAAAACATCACCGTGTTGAGAATAAGACCAAATCATGTGGGGAGAAATTGTTAAAAAGAAAACAACGAGCATCAACCATAATTGCGGTTTTTTGAGAAATTTGAATTGTTCTGTGATAAATAAAAAAAGTATAAGCGCGACCGGATAAAGTATTCCTGTTGGTCGCGTCATAAAACTTAAACCTATAAAAAAGGCAGAGAGATAAACTAATTTATTATTTTTTCCTGAAACATAACCTTTCCAAAAACAAAACCACGCAGTCAAACCAAATAAAAAACTTAATTCATCTGTCATTAAACGCATTGAATAGAATAGATGGATCCAACAAACAGAAGTAATCAGGGTTGTTAATAAGGCTATTTTTTCATTATACATTTCTTTTACAAAATAATAAGTTACAAAAAGAATTAATATTGAAGGAATTAAAACTAAAAAAAATCTTATTGCGACTTCGCTAAAACCAATTCTATAAACCAGCGACGCTAAAAATGGAAAAAGAACAGTTCTTCCTGCTCCGATTCTAAAGGAGGTATCAAATGCAAAATTTTTTGCAATAGACATATATTCTGCTTCATCCCACCAAAGTGGCTGATTTTTTGTGATAAAAAAATAATAAAGACGAATTAAAATCCCGAAAATTAAAATTCCTAAAAACAGGAGATTATAATTATTCTTCAACCATAATTTTATTTTTTCTTTTTTTTGTTCTTGCATATTTTAGGTAGAGGGGATTAGTTTTTATGTATTACTATTTTGTACTCTTAACTATTTTCCAGGCGTCAGTATATTTTCTATTTCTGAACTTGCTATTATAAAACAAATTTGCCCAAATATATAGACGTATAGGAAAAAGCAAAAATATCCAAACCAGTTCTTTTAGGGAATTTGCGTAAGCGAAAATTTTGTAACTTAATAATATTTCATTTGTAAAAGTTTTCATGCGCGGAATTTTTTTTAAATTAAAATATTTGTGGATGTTATCGTGTGCTGCTGCAGCTCTTGTTTTTTGCTGTAAAAAATCATTCAAGTTTGAGGGAAATTTTACATAAACTTTAGATTCTGGAGAGTAACTAATTTTATAATTTTTTATCCAAAACATTAGAGGTACAATTGTATCTTCCCCAACATCTAAGGGAAATTTTTTTATAATTTTATTTCTAAATGCCCATAAATATCCTGAACATTCTAAAAATTCTCCCATGTTTGCTCTTTTTTCTCTAATATTATGAACTGAATTACAGAGTAAATGCGCCCAATAACCAAAAATAGATTTTTTTGTGTTTTGAGGAATCGGCTTCCCTGAAACACACCCAATATTTTTATCTTTAAATTTTTTTATAATTTCCTGCATAGAATTTTTTGAAACATAAACATCTCCATCAGTAAAAATTAAAATTTCTCCTTTTAATTTAGGCAGAAGCCAGTTTATTGCGTAGGACTTCCCCTTTCCTGGATCCTGAAAAATTTTTATCTGTCTATTTTTATTTTGATATCTCTTAGCAATATCTAATGTTTCTTTATCTGGGGCTGTAATTATTAATTCATATTTCTCTGAAATTTTTTGATTGAGAAAAGATTCAATTGCCTTTCTGATTGTTTTTGGTTCTTTGAAGGAAGTTATAATTATTGAGATCATTTTAAACCCGATACCTTACCTTGTCATACCAAACTTTGAAGTTTAATGGTAGAGAGCGATATGTTTGTTTTAAAATATTTTCTCTAATGTTGTCGTAAATCCCTACGAAGAATAAAATAAAATGAGAAAATGTTAAATTTTTTAGATTTTTTTCTATTATTTTTTGTTTTGTTAAATAATTTAAAACAGGCGCTGGAATTATCCCATATCTTTTTTTTGTCCCAACACCGCGCATTAAATTTAAAATTAAATTAAGATAAATATTTTTTTTCTTTAATGAAATGTGCTTGGCCCGATCCCAATAATTTAGATTTGCGCTAAGTTCTGCAATTTTTTTTAAGTTTTTATCTTTGATTGCTCTAGAATAAAGTTCTGTCCCCGGAAAAAATACAAGATTATTTACTGAAAGAAAATATGGCTTAGGAATTTTTTTTAATAAATTTATCATCGATAGAACATCTTGAGATGATTCAAAAGGGTTGCAAGTTATAACATCGTACATAACAGCCAGTTTATTTTTATATTTGTGTAAAATTTTTCCTGAATTGAGGACATCTAAATCTGTTTGATTTCTTTTAAAAATTTCCAGATTTGTTTTTTCGCATCCTTGAATTCCCACAATAATATCTGTACACCCTGCATTCACAAGCAATTTTATTTTTTCTTCTGAAACTGTTTTTGGATCAGCTAAACATTTGAATCTCATATTAACTTTTTGCTTATACTGGGTGCAAAACTCCTTTATTTGACTCAACGAACGAAAAGAAAAAGTATCGTCCCTTATATCAAAATAATTTAAGGTCTTGAATTTTTTTCGTAAAAATAATATACAATTAATAATATAATCAACACTATGCCACCTAATTATTTTACGACATTTTCCTTTATATAATTCATTTAAAAAATTGTTGCTGCAATATGCGCACCCGTAAGGGCAACCTCTTCCTGTAAGAAAAAATATTTGGCCTGCTAAATCAGATTCTCTAAATTTTCTTAGAAAATGATTTTCTAAGAGATAATGATCTTGGATATCATAATCAGCAAAAGGAAGTTTATCTAAATCTTCAATGGCTGGACGAATAGTATTTTTTATTATAGCATCTTTATTTTTTACCCAAAGATTCTTTATGCCTGAAAAAGATTTTTTATTTTTAATTGCATTTGCTAATTCTAAAACAGCTCCTTCTCCCTCCCCCACACAAACAATATCCGAATATTTTATACATCTTTCAGGAAAAATTGTCGCGTGAATACCCCCCCAAACAATTGGCACAGAAATCTTTTTTTTAAGAAAATTTATAATTTGTATTGCTCTCTTCTCTGTTGAAACATAAGAACTTATCCCGATTAAATCAGCTTTCTTGCATAAAGATAAAAGTTGATTTAATTCTTGCTTATAATAGAATTTTGAGTAATCTTCAGAATAGGCCATAAAAACTAATTTTACTTGATAGCCTTGTTTTTTCAATACAGAAGAGATTGTTCTAATGCCTTGATCTGAAGGAAATGTTGCTGTGGAAATTAAAACGATTTTCATAAACAAAAAGCAAAAATTTATTTTATAAGGATTGTTGTAATTCAGTTTCTCTCAATATTTTGAGTATTTTAGAAATAATAATTTCCCATTTAAATTTTTTCACAGATCTATATGCGTTTTCCCTTATTTTGTTTAATTGTGAAAAATTGCGAAAACAAAAAAGAATTTTTTCTGATAAATCCTTTGCATTCCCTTGCTCAAATAAATATCCGTTTTTAGCTTCGCTGATTAATTCTTCTGAAGCAGGAATTTTGCTTGCAATCACAATCTTTTTTCTGGCCATCATTTCAATTAAAGATTGTGGCATGCCTTCTCTTTTACTTGGAAGAACACAGACATCTGCGTCATCAATAAGTTTTATTTTTTTATTTAAATCTGAAACAGGGCCTTTGAAAAGGATTTGTTTTTCAAGATTTAATTTTTTAATTAATCTTTTCAAATCAAGACCATATTGCTGCTCTATTGGCCCAATCAAAATTAACTGAATATTTTTGTTTTTTTCTGAACAAATTTTAAAAGCTCTTACTAAGGTTATAATATCTTTTATGGGGGAAATTCTTCCTAAAAAAAGTATTTTGTTTAATTTATTTTTTTGGGATTTTATTTTTTTTGTGAAAAATTCTTGAGGAATCCCGTTTGGAGAATAAATAATTTTGCTCTTTTCCGCACCTAATTTTAAAAGATAAGGAACTTCCCATTTTGTTATTGTAAAAATTTTTGAATAATTGTTCAGTGTTTTCTTTCCTATCAAAAAATCATAAAGAAATTTTGCGGAATTTGTTTTCCAATTACCTAATTTTTTTTCTAAAAAAGGTGCATGGGTAACTAAAAAGCAAGGAATATCTAATTTTTTTGCGACCTTTAACGCAAGTGTAGAATAATATTGTCTATATGCGTGACAAATAATTATCTCTGGTTTTATTTTAATAGCTTTTTTGAAAAAATTCCAGAAATATGTGTTCTCTCCAAATTTTGTAAAAGGTTTAAATCTAAATATTGAAAAATTTTTTCGTTGTTCAAATAAAGAAGCATATTCTAAGTTTCCTGAACCCCTATGAATATTTGAAGACAACACAAAAACTTCGTGACCTGATTTAGCGAGCAATTCAGATTCTTTTTCAACTCGCGCCCAAAGACCGCAAAATCCAGAGGAAAATGCTGTTATTTCTAAAATTCTCATGGGTATATTGTAAAAAAAGACATTATAAATTTTATGTAGCAATATTTATATAATTAGCAAAATGCGAAAAAACATGGCTAAACTTAATTTAGGTTGTGGAAAAGATTACCGCCAAGGGTGGTTTAATGTTGATTGCAGAAGGGATTTGAAAACTGATTTTGTGCATAATCTAAATAAATTTCCTTACCCCTTCAAAGATAATTTTTTCTCAAAAGCAGATTTAAAAATGATTCTTGAACATTTAAGAAATCCTATAAAAGTTTTAAAAGAAATGCAAAGAATTTGTAAAAACAATGCACTGGTAAAGGTGATTGTGCCCCATGCAAATTCATATGCAAACAAAACAGATTTACAACATAAAACAAACTTTACAGAAAATTCATTTTCACCTGAACTTTTGGACGAGTATGGTTTAAAGCAATTAAAATTAGTAAAAAAAGATTTTTTATTTCCAACCAATAAATGGAAAAAAATTATTCCTTTTAAAAAATACTTCAAGATATTTTTCAATGGGATTTATGATGATCTTTTTTTTGAATTTAAGGTGGTTAAATGAGAAGAAAATTAAAAATTGCTATATTAGAACCAAGATTAAATGGAATTGGGGGGTCTAAAAAAGCAATTGGGCAAATAGCAGAATATTTAGAATCAAAAGGCCATATTGTGGAATTTTTTACTCAAAGATATATTGAAGGGAAATCATACCCAGAATTTAAAAATAAAAAAATAAACTTTCTCAAACCAAAATCTAAAATTTTTCTTCCACTTATATTTTTGTTTAAAAAAATAAAAGGTTTTGACCTTCTAATTTTAAATACCTCTCCTGCAAATCTTTCAAGTATAAGAAATAACTCTACGATAACAATTTGCTATTCTCCCTCTAGAGAAATTTTTGATCTTCGAAAATATTTGTTTAAAAATTCTGGATTTAAAAATAAAATAAAGATAATTTTAAAAAATATTTTGCTAAAAAAATTTGAGATAATTGCTGCAAAAAAAACAAATAAAATTCTTGTGATAAGTAAAAATGTTCAAAAGCGTGTAAGAAAGTATTATGAAAAAAATTCAGATATTTTTTATATTGGATTTAATCCTAAAGAATTTTATTGCAAAGATTATAAAGATTATATCTTAAGCATCTCCCGGTTTGTTAATGCTAAACGGGTCGACATATTAATAAAAAGTATGGATTTTGTTAAAAATAAAAAAATAAAATTAATTGTGGTTGGGGGCGGGGATGAAAATAAAAAAATTGCTAAGATGTGTAAAGAGAGGGAAAATGTGGAACTGGTGGGAGAAGTAAATAGTAAGGAACTTTCAAAGCTTTATTCGCATTGTTTAGCAGTAGCTTATATTCCAATTGATGAGGATTGGGGATTGATTCCTCTTGAAGCAGGAGCATCGAATAAATGCACTATTGGCGTGAATGAAGGGGGATTAAAAGAAACAATTATCGAGGGTAAAACAGGTTTTTTACTTAATTCTGTTAATCCAAAAAAAATAGCAGAAAAAATAGATCTTTTAGCGAATAATAAAAATCTTGCGAAAAAGATGGGGACAAATGCTAAGCAATATGTTAAAAAATTTGAATGGGAAAAAACCCTTCCAATAATAGAGAAGGCAATTGAAAAAAATGTTGAAAAAAAATAAAAACCCCTGGATAAATTTTGTAGGGATTGGTGTTCCTCGAAGCTCTACAACCTGGCTTGCACAATGTTTAGGAGAGCATCCGGAAATATATGTCCCTGCTAACAAAGAATTTAATTTTTTCACAAAACAAAAATCACTTAAGAGGAAATCACTTTATGAAAAAGAAGGTCTTAAAGGGTATTATTCCAGATTTGGAAACACTAAAGGATTAAAATGCGGTGAATTTACCCCGACTTATTTTTATGACAAGGAAACTGCCAAGATTCTCAAAAAACACTTTCCAAAAATGAAAGTTATTTTGATTTTAAGAGACCCTATTAAAAGAGCAATTTCTGAATATAATTACTACAAAAATTACGGGATAATGAAAAATTTTAAAGCTCTTTCTAAAGAAAGAAGTTATTACTCAACATTTCTCAAGGAATGGATGAATGTATTCGGAAAAGCTAATATAAAAATAATACTTTACGAAGAAATATTGGAAAATCCAAACAAAGTATTAAAAGAACTTTTCACTTTTTTAAGGGTGCGAAGCGATTTTGTTCCCCCTTCTTTATATAAAAAAATAAATATTCAAGGAGGACCTTCATCTAAGCTACTTTTAAAAATCCAAATCTTAATCCCAAAGTTAACTAATATATTAAGGGAGAGGGGTTTAAATAAACTATTGAGAATGCTTAGAAAAATTCAAATACATAAGCTTTGGTGGTTTATTTGGAGAACAAATCATAAACCAACAAATAAAAAAACCGAGAAGATTTTCACAAAGGAAGAATTAAAAAATTATAACAAAGATATTTTAAAAACAGGTAAAATCATAAAAAGAGATTTGCGAGGGTGGTTAAGATAATTACCCTTGTTTAACTCTTTTTATTCCTAAATTATAGATTTTTTTTATGAATAGAGGTTGAAATAAGCTTATAATGTGTCTAAACCGAAGTGTGCTTAATTTTTTTGCTCCGAAATTATTTTTTGGGCCAAAAACTAAAAGAAATTTACGAATGCCAAAAACATCGCCTGGACCAAGAGCCAAAATTTCTTCCCAATAATATTTTAATTTTTCTTTAGATACTTCTAAACTGAGAGAATAATTTTCGTCAAAATCAAGAAACCTTCTATCCCCTTTTTCATAAACATCTGCTTCAATTAAATTATTTTTAACTGCATAATCCCAAATCGGAGTTCCAGGAAAAGCAGACATTAGCGCGATTACGAAATTATCTGAAATGTGATTTTTTATAAATTTATAAGTGGAATTGAGGTCTTCTTCTGTTTCATAAGGCATGCCAATCATAAATGCTCCTAAGGGGCGTATTCTGTATTTCCTGCAAAAATTTATTGCGTTTACATTATCTTCTAATTTGATCTTATCTTTTAATGTTTTCAAAAGTTTTTCGCTTCCTGTCTCAACACCGAAACCAACTTCGGTTACATTTAATTTTTTTAGCAAAATTGCGGTTTCTTCGTCGAAACAATTACCTCTCCCGAAAACCCTAAATTCTATTTTCCCTAATAGTTTTCGCTTTTTTAGTAATTTGATTATTTCGCGTAATCGTGGTTTGTTCATTGAAAAAAGATCGTCATAGATCTGGATTATCCGATAATTATATTTTTTATATAAAAGTTCGACTTCTTCAACGACCCTCTCTGCTGAAAAAAATTTGACAATTCTTTCCCAAAACTTAGTGGAAGAGCAAAAAGTGCAATTATAAGGACAACCGCGACTTGTAAACATTAAACCTGTTGGATTAAAAGATGCCCCATCTGAAAAAGAAGGGAAAGTGTAATATGGCATTTTCAATAAATCTCTTGCAGGAATAGGAACTTCGTCTAAATTTTGAATTCTTTCACCTAAACCTGTATTAATTAATTTATTATTCTTTTTCAAAACAAAACCTGGGATTTTTTTCAGCTCGTTAATTTTTAGTTCCCTATTTTTCTTGACACTTTCTAAAAATTTCTTAAAAGTTATCTCGCCTTCGCCACGAATTCCAACATCAAAAGGGGAATTTTTAATTGTCCATGGACAATTAGTAACGTGAATACCGCCTAAAACAAATATTGCTGAACTAATTTTTTTAAATTTTTCTGCAAGTTTTCTTACCTTATAATGATGGGGGCTTGTAGATGAAAATCCTATAATTTCTGGTTTTTCTTTTTTAATTAAATTTATAATTTCTTTTTCTGGAAACTGATCTAAAATTTTTATTTCTAAACCAGGAATGTGTTTTCGTGCGTATCCAGCAATATATGCTAAGCCAAGCGGGGGAAATGGGTAAAGCAAATAATCAGGATTTACTAAAAAAACTTTCATAAAATTGAACTTCAAGATAGCTATTTAAATTTTTATATTTAAATTATCTAGAATAAACTTCCCGCAATTTCATTAAATCAGAAGACATTTTTTTAAATCTCTCTTTAATTGACATCGCAGGGTAATGCATTATAATTGGATTTCTTGCTTCTTCTGCATTAATCAAACTATCCCATTCTAAACCCAACCATTTTACTTTTTCATGATCCTTATGAGAAAAAAATTTTTTATTTTTAATGATTTGTTTTTTCTGGAGCAAAGTATTTTTATTTTTTAAAAGATTGAACGTTGTTTTTATTTTATTGGCTAAATTAGTTGCAAGTTTTTTGCATTTTAATTTTGACAAAATCCCCGTAACAAAAAGTTTTAAAGGATTATAATTAATTACATCTTTATAACCTATAAGTTCGTCTACAGCAGCGTTTTCCCACCAATTATGGTAAGTATATTTTTTTAATGCCCAAACATTTTTCAAAAATTCTTTTGACCAATCAGAATTTCTTATTAAAAAAACTCCTGTTAGAGGAAGTTCCTGGCCAGTTGAATTGCTTTTTACAAGATAAAAATCTTTTCCTTCTTGAATTTCTTCGCGAATATCTTTATCAAGCCTAAAAAATAATGTGTCTGGATCTATCCATAAAACAAAATCATAGTTCTTCTTACTACTTAAAAGTTTTTGCACAAGTAAAATTTTATTCCAAGCAGGGGGGCGTCTAGATTTAATTTGATTATCAACAACTAGATCAAACCGGTATTTCTTTGCATATTTTCTCATTCCCTTCAGAGAAAGGTCCCCAACCTCCTTGAAATTTTTGTCAAAATAAGTTGCGATGCAAATAGAGTATTGTTTCTTTGATTTTTTCATGGACTTAGGAATTGCAACTTATTTTTAAAGATAATTGTAATTAGAGTATACTAAAAAATATAAACCTAAATATGCAAAAAGAGTGATGGTAAAATTAAATTACAAAGATAGTAAGATTGTTTATTTAATAAAAAAGTACAGCAAAAAGAAAAAATTAAAAGTTCTTGATATTGGAGCTGCTAAAGCTTCTATTAAATCATTTTTACCTAAAAAGATAGAATACACTTCTTTGGATATAGATCCAAAATATAATCCCGACATAATTTGTGATCTTAATAATAAATTTCCGATTAAAAATGAAGAATATGATTTTGTTGTTTGCTCTGAAGTTCTTGAACATACGCTTTATCCTAAAAAGATTGTGAGCGAGATAAAACGTATTTTAAAAAAAGATGGGAAAATAATCATTTCTCTTCCAAATGAATATAATTTTTATCTTAGATTAAAATTTCTTCTGGGAAAGCAAGGAAATGATGCTCTCCCTTTTAGAGAAGATTTGTGGATGAACCATATACACCGGCCAAAAGTAAAAGATATAATAAATTTCTGCCGGAATAATTTTAAAATAAAAGAAATATTTTATTCTTGGGAAAGTTTTTCTGAAAAAAAATCGCGAGAGTTTTTAGATAAATTTATCAGAAAACTTTTTCTCCCATTATCAAAAGAATTATTTTCTAGAAATGTTATTGTTTTTGGAGAAAAATAAAATTGATTTTGATTTCTTAAAAATTGTTTTGATTATTTGCAAATCATTTTTATCTAAACAACCTGTAAAAAGCACCAACAGAATATAGATTAAAATAGAAAACAAAATAAATAAAACATCGCCTGAAAGCGGGATGGAAGGAATTTTTATAAGTAAAACCATTATCGAGAAAGGAATAATTGAAATAATTAAAATTTTAAACATTTTTCTTCTTAGGGGAATTATATCTAAATAATATTTTGAACCAGTAAAGAATAGAATTCCTAATAAAATCCCAGAAATTGTTGTCGCGATAGCAGCCCCATTTATCCCATATGCAGGAACAAGCAGAATATTCAGAAAAAAGTTTATAACTGCGGAAAAAATCAATGAAAATAATAAAGTTTTTGATTTTCCGGCCATAGAAAGAAGATTTTTGGGGGCTGAAAAAAAAATAGATGAAAAAAATACCCCAAAAGTTAAAATTTTCAGAGCATTTCCTGCAACCGCATACTCACTACCAAATAAGATAGTTAAAACAGATTGGGAAAATAAAAATAAAATAAAAAAGGGGGGCAAATTAAAAATAAAAATCCATTTTGTGATTTGTTTACTTAACTCTCGAATATAATTTAAATTTTTTCTTGAAAATTCTTTAGTTATTAATGGAAGGAATAATTGTAAAAAAATCTCGGGAATAAACCCTATTAAAGCTGCAAGAGGAAAAGCTGCATTATAAACCCCAACTTCAAAAGAAGTTCTAAAATACGCAAGAGAAATAGAATCTATCCAATATAAAAAACTGCTTATAATGCCAAAAAACATGATTGGCCATGAATATGCAAAAAAATCTTTTTTTATTGAATGTTTTATTCTCATATTTGGTTGTCCTGATTTAAATATAAATGAAAAATAATATGCACATACAAAAAAAGAAAATAAAAACATAAAAATAATTCCTGCTGAATAAGAAAATGCTAAAGAATTCACCCCTGCTCCAAGAAAAATTAAAAGAATTAAAAAAATAACCTTTGTAAAATTTTGCAAGATATTAAAAATAAAAGAATACCAGAAGATTTTTTCAAAAGCTCTTAAAAAATATAGAAAAAGGTAAGAAAAAGTAAGAAAAGGTATTATAAATGCAAAAATTTTTAATAAAGAAGACAGGGCCAAATCATCAAATACTTGAATTGAAAAGAAATCTGAAGAGAAAAATAAAATTATTGAAGCAATAATTGATAAAATTAAAAGATATTTAATAGATACTCTAAAAATATATTTTATTTTTTTAAATTCGTTTTTCCCCCGATAAAGCGAGACAAATCTTAAAACCCCTTCAGGAATTCCTAATGAAAAAAAAGTCATAAAAATCGTTAAAATTATTATTGCTAATGAAAAAGTTCCATAAATTTCTGGGCCAAAATGTCTTGCAATAATAACTCTATAAAAATAATAAAATAATTTTGAAAAAAATAATCCAATAAAAACTATAAAAGAAGATTTCACAAGCAATTTTAAGCCGTGTTCTATTTTTTCTTGTCCGGATATTTTTTCTGAAGACATTGTTTTTTGAGAAAAAAAGTTTATTTAAATTTTGAGTATTTTAAATAAAATTATTTCCATCAACAGCGATGAGAAATTTATCTTTAGTTAACTGTAAATAGGAAGCGTGGTGCATGCCTTTTTTATTCCAATCTTCAAAACCCCGTAAGATGGGTTTCTTCCCTATTAATTTTTCTTTGTATTTTTTTTCATTGAGCTGTAAAATTTCAAAAGCCCATAATTGGCTTCCATAATAAGGGATAGAGTCTTGAGCAAAACGAATTAATCTCTTTCCATGTAAGAGGATATTCCCTCCAGGTCTTGAAAAACTCGGGTTTTTGTTTATTGGGCTTTGAGAATGTTCTACCCAATTTCCAAAAATATCTTCTGAATAATATAAGCGCAATTCTTTGTTCTTATTTGTTTCTGTAAAAAGCCACCATTTATTTTCGTTAAAAAAAATTGTGCTGTCCATAAAATTTTTTCCGCACAAAATTGTTTTAACAAATTTCCAATCATAAGGAAAATTATCTGCTTTATACAATCTTACTGATTTTTTGGTATGTGTTTCTGGAATCATATAATATTCATCCTTATATTTGAAAACATGGGGGTAAGAAAGATGGAATTTTTCAGATAAAATCACTTTATCATAATCCCACTTTAAACAGTCTTTACTTTTAGCGAGACCAATCTCCCCTTTAATTTTCTTAGAATTAAAAACTTCAAAAAACAAATAATAATCTCCTCCTTTTTTCATAAGAAATGGATCTGCAACAAAATCTGCTTTCACATCTAAGACATCTTCTTTTGTTAGAACAGGATTATTTATTTTATTCTTTGTGAAGTCAAAAGGATTTTTAATTTTGGAAAAATAAATCCCAATAGACCAATTTTGTTCTTCATGTTTGTAATAAAAATAACCATGCCATAAAAAATACCCGCAGATTAAAAAAGATAAACATAAAATAATTTGAGAAATTAAAATATTTTGAAGGTATATTGATCCTGAAAAAAATCCTGAAAAAAAAAGTAAAGAGATTCCTAAAAATGCTTCAGGCAAATTTATTTTTGCTGAAAAAATCCCTTTTTTTTCTGAAAGATTTTTAAAATTAAAAAGCATAAATAATAAAATACAAAAAAAGGCAAGAGAAATAAATGACATTAAAACAAACAATGAAGAATTTTTATTTTTTAGAATTTCTGCAAAAAATTTATAGGAAAAAAAGACAAAAAACAAAAATAAACCTAAAACTAAAACTAAAAATGAAATTCCATAGGATTTTTTTATATAAAAAGAATCTTTTTCCATTTTTATCTTATAAACCTATATTTAATTAATTTGTATATCGCTACTACTCCATCTTTCCATCTTATTTTTTTTCCTTCTTCAAAAGATCTGCAATGATAATTAATTGGAAGTTCTAGAATCTTATAGCCTGCCATAATTATTTTTGCAGTGATTTCTGGCTCAATATCAAAACTATTTGATTCAAGAGGGAAAATTTTTTTTAGAACATCTATAGAAATTACTTTATAACAGGTCTCCATATCAGTGATATTCTGAAAATACAAAATTTTTGTCAGCAGAGAAAGAAGTTTATTCCCAAAATAATAAGAATAAAAAACAAATCCTGTTCTCTTCCCGAGCATTCTCGAACCATAAACAACTTTGAATTTTTTTTCTAAAATTGGGTGTATTAATCTTTTAAAGTTCTCTGGATTATATTCTAAATCTCCATCTTGAATTACAAAGATATCTCCTGTAATGTATTTTAAAGCAGTTCTTATTGCAGCCCCCTTTCCTTTATTTTTTTCATGAGAATAAACTTTAATATCTTTATTTTTTAATTTCAATTCTTTAATTATTTCTAAGGTTTTATCTGTGCTTGCATCGTCAACAATGATTATCTCTTTATCGATTTTGCCAAGGTCGACTGCAACTACGCGCTGAACTATTTTTTGCAAGGTTTTTTCTTCATTATAAACAGGAATTATTATTGAAAGTTTCATTTAAAATTCTGGAAAGGAGGGTTTAAGAAGTTTTATACAATTTATAAAATATAAAAAAAACAGATAAAATGGCTAATAAAACCTCTAAATACAAAATTATGTGGGCAAACATATCTAAAAGATCGTCGAAAAGATTGTAGGTATCATAATTATCAAATACTTCGCTTTTCGGTTGGTATTTAACAGGGTAGAAAAAAAATTCATGAGTTGAATCTACAAACTCAGATACTCCGGGAGGAAGATTCAAAAATGTCTTATAAATTTTAAAATGGGGTTGTTCTAAAAGATTATTTACTGTTTTAATGGATTTTTCTTGTTGTTGAAAAAATGAAACTATTTGTTCTGTTGATTTATTAAATTCTGGTTGATCTTTTATATTGCCCCACCCACTATCGTCTGTTACAGCTTCAATAAAATAAACATTGTATGAAACAAGATTATCTTGATAAGCTTCTGCCTCTTGTAATAAATAAGGGAAATGATTTGATTCTAAATAATGTTTATCCCAAAACATAAATGCAATTCTCCCGCGGTAAATTCGACTATCCACGATGATTAGAGAATCTTCTTCTATATTTTGCTCTTTATATTCAATTAATTTTTGGATTTCGTTTTTTCCAAAAAAACTATGATTATATTGATAAACATTAAGCAAACTCATTAAAAAAATCAACAATAAAATCGAATAAAGAATTTTTTTTCTAAAGTTTTGCTGAAAAAAGTTTATGATTGAATCAATTCCTTTTGCAGCAAAAAGTGCGAAGAAAAAAGTTGCAAAAACAAAATGGTTGGATAATAAGGAAGTGCCTGCAAGGAAGATAAATGGAAAAAGAAATGATATAAAAATTAATCCTCTAAACCTCATGTTAGATTTTAAAGATAAAAAAAATCCTAAAATAGCGAAAAGTAAAATAAAAATAGATTCTGATGTGAGGAAAATTTGCAATGCTACTAAGACTCCTGGAAGTTCTCCATTATGCGAGAATAAAAGTGTTTGTAAACTAAATGGGTTAAGAGTATGTGAAATAGATTCATATTTCTCTTCGGCAATTCCGAAAAATCTTGAAAACTGCATATCTACCAGCCCTTTATCTTTATATAAAAGATAATTATATGTTAAAACCGGCGTAACCATTAAGACAAGGATGAAAGTTGCCAAAAATATTTGCTTTAATTTAAATTTACCAGAATGTTTAGAATTATAAAATAAAAAGTAGAGAAGAAAAGCAGGAATAAATAAGATTGCTATTTGTTTTATCATAATCGCGATTCCTAAACTAATCCAACAAAAAACAAAAAAAGAAATTTTCATTTGTTTAAAATATAAAATTAAAAAATATAAAGCCAAAATTGCAAAGAAATACATAGGGATATCCATTGCCCCGATAGTTGTTCGTAAACTATAAGAAGAAAATGCTAAAATAAATGAGGCGATAAGTGCAATTTTTTTGTTAAGAATTTCTTTTGTCAAAAGATAAATTAAAATTATTGAGAGTGAGCCAAATAAAATTGACAAAAATCTCAATCCAAAAACATTTGCCCCGAAGATTTTCATGAATAAATCTGTAAGAAAAAACCAAACCCCATCTTGGTCATGAATTTGCAATTTTCCTGAATCAATAAATCCAATACTATGCGCGGCATAGCCCATTTCATCTGCACCAAAAGGAATTTGAAAAACAATTATACACCTTAATAAAAACCCTAATAAAAAAAGAATAAGAATATATTTTTTATAATCATTAGAAAAAAGAAAATCGATAACCTTATCTATGGTTTTATTTTTATTTATATTAATCATTTTTCTTTTCAAATAGGTTTAAAGATTCGTAGGATTTAATTATTTTAAATTCTTCTAAACAAAATTCTTTTTCTTCTGAAATTGCATATTTTATGCTAGAATAATCAGTATTATCTGCAAGAGGTTTTCCTATTCCTCCAGAAATCCAAAATTCTCTTCTGTCATTTATGTTAATTGGAGAAAATCTTATTTCTCTTTCAATAAGAACTGAAGAGTTTTGCAAAAATAATTGATAATCTTGCACACTTACAAACTCACTAATACCCTCCCCCCAATAAATATTTGCTAATGTCTGATAATCATCTGGAAAATTACCGACGAGAAATATCTGATTTGGAAAATTTTTTGCTATTTGGTTTAAATCTTGTTGAAAAATCTGTTCCTGAGAAATCTTATCTAATTGAAGTGAAGGCAAATTTCCAATAAAGCTACTTAATTCTGCAGAGGGGGTTGAATAAAAAATTTGTAAAAGATAAGGAATTGTAATAATCGCCGAAAGTAAAATAAAAATAATTATTTGCTTTTTAAATTTATTTTTGTCTAAATGTTCTAGGAGGAGTAGGATAATAAATGGAAAAATTAATAAGAGATATCTTATTTGCGAGTTTATCATAATAATTATTAGTGAAGTAGTTATAAATAAGATAATTCTATAATTTTTTTTAAAAAAATCTTTATAGTAGGATTTCCAAAAATAAAAAGGGATTAGAAGAATAATGAGAATTCTATTTAAAATACTTAATTCAAATGATCCAAAATGAGAATAAACCCCTAGACCAAAAAGATTTGAAAAAGTGCCAAGAGTATTTTTTAAAAGCGAATGGAATGGATAATTATAAAGAAAAAAATCTAAAATAAAATTTGGAATTAGTCCTATAAGAATTGCTATTAAAAATAGGGATAATTCAAATGCTTTTTTATCGTAAAAATAAAAAATAATAAAAAATAATCCAAAAAAGAATATTGCATGCCAGAATGCAGCTGCTAATCCAAAAAAAATTCCAGAATAAAAAATATTTTTTAATTTTTTAGAAGAGCTATGCCTTTTTATGAAAAAATAACACCACAAAAAAAACAAACTAGAAATTTGAATTGAATTTATCCAAGGTGCCATATACCAGATTAATGGAGAAAATAGGGCTAGATAAAATATTTTTTTGTTTTTCCCAGACATATAATAAACTGAAAAAATTATTAAGGATAAAATAAAAAGGTTAAAAATTTTGAAGGAAATAAAACTTTCAGTAAATGCCACATATGGGCTGTTTAAAAATCCCCATAAATAAGAATGAGACGATCTTATTTTAGCTTGATATTTTCCGGCAAAATATTTTGAGGGGCTTGTAAAACTCGAGGTATCTGTAGAACCAATATATTGTGTTGTAAGGGTAATAGCTATTAATATTAAAAATACTACGGCGATAATTATTTTTTCTTTTCTTTCGAATTTGTTTTGTTTTTTCATTTTATTTTTTAATTATTTTAGCCCAATAAAAAGCTAAAAACCTTAATAAAAAAAGCGCAATTACTACAAAAGGAACTGCGATTAATGTAGGAACAAATAAAAAATCAATTAAAATTGTTGTTAATAAAATATAAGAAATTGCTGATAGTATGCTTATTAAAAGAAAAATTGCAAAAGCTCTTTTAAGTAAATTTACTTTTAGGTAGCTTGTATATTTCATAAAAAAAGTTATAATTGCGACGATTGTTGAAGAATAAAATGCTTTAAAACCAACAACATCAATCAAAAGCCAGGAAAGAAAAATGTTAAAAATTGTTACAAATGCCCCTACTGAAAAATATTTTGAAAAATTAATTGCATGTTTTTTTAAATTCATTTTAAGGTATAAATTTTTTTATCTCCTCTGAAATAAGTTCTAATCATTATCTCAGACAAAAAACCAAAAATTAAAAATAATAAACCAGTAATTACCAACATTGATGCAAGTGCTAATAACGGGCCAAAATCAAAAGATCTCTTAAATAAAGGCTCAATAAGAATTTGTTCTATTGCGATTAATCCTGCAAGAACCCATTGATAGATCCCTAATCGCCCGAAAAAATGTAAAGGTTTATTTGAATAACTATGCCAAAACTTAAGGAATAATAAATCTAAAATTCCATTTAATCCTCTGCCAAAAAAAATATTATATTTTGTTCTGCCAAATTTTCTCGGACGATGATTTACTGGAATCTCACCAACCCGATAACCTTTAATATAAAGATAAGCTGTAATGTATCTATGTAGTTCTCCAAAAAGTTCTAAATCTTTTATACATTCTTTTTTATAAATTTTTAAAGAACAGCCATAATCATGTAAAAAATCTCCAATAAGTATGAATCTCAAATTGTTCATCATTCTTGAAACAATTTTTTTGAAAAAAGAATCTCGCCTGTTTTTTCTCCAACCAGATACAACATCATAACCTTTTTCTAATTTTTCTATTAAACGAGGTATATCTCGGGGATCATTTTGCAAATCTGCATCCATTGTGACAATTAAATCTCCTGAACAATTATCAAAACCAGCTTTTAGTGCAGGTGTTTGCCCAAAATTTTTTCTAAGTTCAATAATTTTTATTTTTTTGTCTTTTTTTTTCAGTTCTTCTAAAAGTTTCTGGCTATTGTCCTTAGAACCATCATTGACAAAAATAATTTCATAATCTTCTAAAATTTTTTTAGAGATTTCTTTTTTTAAAACTTCGATTATTTCTGAATAAAGTTGGATTAAATTGCCCTCTTCATTATATAACGGAACAATTATAGATAATTTTTGCATCGTGGGTAATAGGGGCCTGAGTTCTTTATAAAGTTTATTTATCTAAAATCTCAGGTGCTTTAATTTTTTCTTTCTAATAAAACTATAGATAATAGATAATTTTCTCGGGTCGTCAAAAATAAAAAACTTTTCATAAACAATATCTAAAAAGAGATGGAATGTAAATCCAGTCAACACAAATATGAAATAATGTGAAATAAAAAATGTTGCTAATGCAAGGATCAATAAAATTTCCAACCCATGTAAGAAACACCAAGCAACAAAAGTTTTATTTCTTTCTGATCTTTTTAACTTTCTAAATTTTTCATCTGCTTTAATATGCCATTTATAAATTTTAAAAAAATTAAAATTCTTTTTTCTAAAAGAAGTATAAAAATAGTGGTCAATATCAATTAGCACTGTTGAAAAAATAATTAATAAAACCCCTATTAAACCAATTTCAGGGAATATTACGAATAAAATTAGAGAAAATAAAATTCCGAGTATTAAATGTTGATAGGGGTACATTATTCTTCAATTTTTTTAACAATATCTGTAAATGCTGGCCTGGTAATTAATACTCCGGTAGTGATGCCGATTAAAGTTGTGATTGCAAATCCCTTTAATAATCCTGCACCTGCCCACATCAGAGGAATTAAAGCTACTAAAGCTGTGAAATAAGCTCCAAGAATAATTGCAAAAGCTCTTTTTAATCTTTGTTTGATGCTCAAATCTCTGCTTTGTTTAGATTCATCTAAAATAATTATTTGCTGGTCAATACCAGTACCAATAGTTGCTAAAATTCCTGCAATACTTGGTAAATCTAAATTCCATTCAATAAATGATGCAATTCCTAAAATAATGATTATCTCGGAAATACAGGTAAATAATAATGCGAAAGAAGATTTGAATTTTTTATATCTAAAAAATATAATTATGGCAACAGCAATAAGTGCTGCTAAACCTGCTAATAAAATTGTTCTAATAAAATCTTTTCCCAATAGAGGGGAAATTGTATCTAATTTTACTATTTCTAATTTATAAGGCAAACTTCCTGTAATTAAAATTGTCTGGAGTTTTTTCATCTCATTTTTTGTATTGTCAAGTGCTTCCTCATAAGTTTGGTCAGACCCAGAACCTTGAATTTGGATTTGGGTTGTGACTCTTCCTTTTAAGTCCTTGCTGATAAATAGAGAATCAACTAAATTATCATCTAAATAAAGATCTAATTTTTTTTCTAAATATTCTGGATGTGTTTCATTAATACCTAATTTCCCTGTAATTTCTGCATGTTGTTCTGCAGCTTTTTCTGTTAAATAAATTACAAACCTAAAAGTGCAAAAATATTCTTGAGTTGTTTCGTCTTGTTTGCAAGTTTCAATTCCTGCGCAAGTAGCGTCGTTTCTGCAAACAGATGCAACATCTTTATCTCCACCTGAAAAAACAATATCTTCCCCAATTCTTGCATCAAATTTTCCTTGTTTAGAAATTAAATCTTCTAAATCATCTGGTGTTGCGCCGGCGATTTCTATTAGCATATAGTTATTTCCTGTTAAATCTGAAACACTTACAACATTAATATCTGATAAACCAAATTCATTTAAACGATTACTTGTAATATCAACTAAATCAGAAACTTCTGAAGAAGATAATTGCTTATCTTCTGCTTTCACAAGTGCTCTTGCTCCCCCTGAAAGATCTAGTCCTGTTTTAATATTTGTTTTTGGAATATTTGTTGCAATTATTTCTGGGGCTTCATTTGAAAATAAAATATATTCTACGTCTTCGGTAAAAACAGTTGTTTTTATTTTTTCTTGTGAAGGAAATTTATTTTGCAAAATATTTGTGAAATCTTCTAACGAGGAAATTTCTTTCCCATCAATTGCAGTTATAATTTGGCCTTGCCTTAATCCTTGTTCAAATGCTGTTGAATTTTGATCTACACTTGTAATTAAAACTCCTTGCTGAAAAAATGTTGGAGGAAATCCAAAAATAGATAATAATGAAAATAATAACACAATTATTAAAATCCATATTTTCCAAGTAAATTTAATTTTCATTTCCAACTCCTTGCTTTTTTTCAACATGCCATTTTAAAATTGAGGCATTTGTTACCCAAGTATTAAAAATATCAAAACATAATCCAATTACTAAAATTGTAAAAATCTGACTTAAAACATCTGAAAAAGATCTAACAACAAAAAGTGCAAATGCAATTGCAAATAAAGAGGTCAGCGTCATTGTGATTCCTGTTTTAAATGCTTCAAACATTCTTTTATCTAAAGTAGATTCTTTTCTTTTCAAAATTCTTGTTGTGAGTAAGATATCTGTATCAACTGAATAACCAATTAACATCAAAAATGCGACAATGCCTGCACTTGAAATTTTCATGCCAAGCAAATTCACAAAAACCAAAGTCATTAAAATATCTGCAAAAGCTGAAATAATGACTGCTAACGAGGGTGTGAAGGTCCTAAAAATTATAAAAACAACTATTGCCATTAAAATAAACGCAAAAATAATTGCTAAAATTAATTGTTTGTAAAAACTCTCACTTAAAGAAGAGCCAGTAAATTCTACACTTGAATTTTCTTCTGTTAATTTATACCCTAAATAATTTTCTAAAATATTTTTAGTGTCTTGAGCAGGCGCAGTTGTTTTTATTATTGTTGCTTTTTTTTCTCTGGTTATAATGTCATAAATTTCGCTGGTTTCTAAATCAGTTAATTTGTCTGAAAGATCTTGCTCTAATTTTTGTTTGTCTAAATCTATTTGTAAGGTTACAGTTGTTCCCCCAGTTAATGAAAGGTCTTTATAAATAAAATCATTATTTTGAGAATAAAAATTAAACATATAAAATAAACTTAAAATTATAATTATTAGTGGAATAATTAAAAGTTTCTTATAGTTTTTATCATACCATTCTCTGAAATTATTTTTTGATTTTTCTTGTTCCATTTTCACAATGCGCGGGCCGGGATTCGAACCCAGGTCATCTGCTTGGAAGGCAGAGATTCTGCCGCTGAACTACCCACGCATAAATTAATTATTAATTAAAGTGTTTTAAAGTTTTGCTATAATTGAAAATGCGGGAGAAAGGATTCGAAGCTAGGACACCAAGGTTTCCTTCGCATAACCTTCCTTTTTGTTTAAACTGATTAATCGAATCCATTAAATGCGGGAGAAAGGATTCGAACCTTCGCAGGCACTAAGCCAATTGGTCCTTAACCAATCCCGTTTGACCACTCCGGCACTCCCGCATTAATAAATAAATTTCTTAGGATATAAAAATTTTATTAAATAAAACTTACCAAACCTTTTTGAATAATCACTAATCCTGCAATAATTGTTAAAATTCCTGGCAATGAAATAAAAGCTGAACCAAAAAGCATGATTGCGCAAATTAAATCTATCCAACTTGCAACATCTTTAAAAAACCCTAAACAAGATTTTAATGCTAATACAATTCCAAAAACAAATAAAATTGTTTTTGGAAGATTATTACCAGAACCAATTAAAATTAAAATTAATCCTACGAGCACATCAATTGCGCCTAAAATTTTAACTAGCATATTTTTTAAACTGGTTTCACTCTTTAAAATTGTTGCGTCTGTAACTCAGTTGGATAGAGTGCCACCCTCCTAAGGTGGAAGTCGTAGGTTCAAATCCTACCAGACGCGTAAAGATTAAAAAAAATAGGCAGTACAAGCCAGTGCGAATCTCCGAAGAGACTCTTAAAAGACATAAAGCCTGAAACACTGAATGCTCCTGCCTGAGTTACTGTAGTAAAATAGATATTTAAAAGTTGTTTTTCATTTAATAGGAAAGACAAACGCAAAATTTAAAAATAGGTAATTCTCTAGAAAATTGAAGACAGCCATAATAGGTTGGAAACACCTGTTCTCATTCCGAACACAGAAGTTAAGCTTCCTATGTTGTTGGTGGTAGTGGCCCACAAGCTGCAAACCCTTCAAGCTGTCTTTCTTTAATTTTATAAAATACTAATTCTCTAATTAACCATGAAAAAAACAATTTCTAAATTAGAAGCAAAAAAACAAATTAAAGAATTTTTCTCAGAAATAAAAAATAAAAATCCAAAACAAATTAAAAAAATCAAGAGATTTGCAATGGCATATAATCTTCCTTTAAAAGAAAAAAGAAAATTTTTTTGTGGAAAATGTTTTTCTCCTTACCGAACATCTAAAATTAGAATTAAAAATAAAACAAAAACAATAATTTGTGAGAATTGCGGCGCGAAAAACAGATGGAAAATAAAAGATTAACTCTTCTTAAACTTACCTACAACTTCAATCAAATCTGTTTGGCCTAAGAACATTGATCTGCAACAATATCTTTCTAATCCAAGTTCATCTAAAACTTTTCCAGGTTTTTCTCCTTCTGAAGTTCTTTTTTTAAATTCTTCCCAGAGATGCCCAATTGGCTTCCCACAAGAAAAACATCGAATAGGTATAATCATAATAATAATTCTAAAACATCATTTTTAAAACTTACTATAAGAAACTTTAAATAAGAAAAAACTCTAAAAATAAAATGCAGAAGAAAAATATTATAGAACTTGTAAATGTCGCAAGATATTATGAAATGGGGGATAATATTGTTAAGGCCTTAGACGGGGTAAATATTTCTATTGAAGAAGGAGACTTTGTTGCTATTATGGGGCCTTCAGGATCAGGTAAAAGTACTAGCATGAACTTGACTGGAAGTTTAGATTTAGCGACAAAAGGAGATATTTATCTTGATGGAGAAAATATTGAAGAGATGTCGGAATCAGACCTGGCACAATTGCGTGGAAAGAAAATTGGATTTATTTTCCAGAGTTTTAATTTAATTCCAAATTTAACTGCTAAAGAAAATGTTATGTTGCCAATGTTATTCCAGGATGTTGATAAAGAAGAAAGAGAAGAAAAAGCAGAAAAAATTCTTGAATTAGTTGATTTAGGTGATAGAATGGATCACTATCCAAATGAACTTTCTGGGGGTCAAAGACAAAGAGTTGCAATTGCGAGGTCACTTGCAAATGATCCTGAAGTAATTCTTGCAGATGAACCAACAGGGAACCTTGATTCAAAAACAGAAACAAAAATTATGGATTTTTTAACAAATTTAAATCGCGAACATAAAAAAACAATTATTGTTGTAACTCACGCTCCAGAGATTGCTGAAAAATATGCTAACACAATTTACTGGATTAGAGATGGGGAAATAGAAAAAACAACAAAAAGAACCTCAAAAGGATGGAAAGAGATAAAATAAAGGGGCAATTATAGATAATAAACCTAAGAAAAACTTATAAAGGATAAACCCGAGGGGAGTTTATGAAAAGTGGAAAAATTTTTACAGGGATTTTTGTTTTATTGGTGCTAATACAGATTTTGCCAGCACAAATAACAGGTTCTGCAGTTGTAGTGGATTCTATAGATTCTACAAAACTTTATCCCGGTCAAACAGCTTCTATTGGAATTGAAGTTAAAAATACTTTTGACGAAGATATTGAAGATGTATCTTTTGTTTTAAATTTAGATAACACGCTTTTTACAACATCAGGTTCAAGTGAAGATTCTGAAGATAAAATTAAAGACGATGATTCTGAAACATTTAACTTTGTGTTAAAAGCCCCTAATGACATTAAACCTGGAGATTATAATATTCCATATACAATAACTTATGTTATTGAAGGTGAGAGTGAATTAATTGTAAAATCTGGAAGTTTTGGAATTACTGTTAGTGCAAAAACAGAATTAGATTTTTCAGTTGAAACAAAAGACAATATTATTGGAAAACAAGGAAAAATTTCTTTAAAAATTATTAATTTAGGTCTAGGAGAAATAAAATTTATTGCAATTGAAATTGAACCTCAGGGTTATGAACTTATTTCCTCAGATAAAATTTACGTGGGTACAATTGATTCTGATGAAGATGATTATGCGAGTTTTGATGTGATTTTTAAAGATAGAACCCCTATATTAAATGCTGTTGTGACTTACAAGGATTTTGAAAACAAGGATCAGATAGAGAATGTGAATTTGCCTATTAAGGTTTATACAATGGAAGAAGCCCTGGAATTAGGTTTAATTCAAAAGAGCAATGCTGGAATTTATATTGGAATTATTGTGGTATTGGTAATTGCCTGGTTTGTCTATAGGAGTTTAAAGAAAAGGAAAAAAAAGAAAAAAGAAGGGAGATAACTCCCATGCTTAAAAAATTAAAAATTTTTAATTTATTGAAATTTCTCAAGAAAGGGGAAATTTAAATGTTTCAAGATTATTTCTCACTTGCATTTGAAAATTTAAGGCATAGGGGATTAAGAAGTTGGCTAACAATTCTTGGAATTTTTATTGGAATTGCTGCTGTTGTCTCTTTAATTTCTCTCGGAGCTGGATTAAAAGCTGCTGTTATCGGACAGTTTGGAACACTCTCAGTTGACACACTCACTATACAAAATAAAGGGGCAGGATTCGGTCCTCCAGGAAGCACTGTTATTGAAAAATTAAATGAAGATGATTTAAAGATAATTGAAAATATAAAGGAAGTGGATTTAATTATCACAAGACTAATTCGCGTTGGGAGTTTAGAATATAATGAAGTTTCTGGTTTTGGCTATAGTGTCGATATTCCTAAGGAAAGAGAAGAATTAGAATTTGTTTATAATTCATTTGATTTTGAAGTCGCAGAAGGAAGATTATTAGAATCAAGTGATTCTGGAAAAGTTCTCTTAGGAAATAATTTTCTAGATACAGAGGATTTTGGAAAAAAATTACAAACAGGTAAAAAAATTAAATTAAAAGGAGAAATTGAAAAAGAATTTGAAATTATTGGAATTTTAGAAAAATCAAGTAGTTTTCAAATGGATGGGGTTATCTTTATGATGAATAATGATATGCAAGAATTATTTAATGCTAAGGAAGAATTTGATATAATAGTTGCAAAAGTAGAAGATAAAGATGATATTGAAGAAGTAGCTGAGGAAATTAAAAGAAGATTACGACAAGATAGAAATGAAGATTTAGGTGAAGAAACATTTAGTGTTGAAACCCCAACACAATCATTAGAAGCAGTAAATAATATTCTTAATGTTATTAATGTGATTGTGATTGGTATTGCTGCTATATCCCTACTTGTCGGAGGAGTAGGAATTGCAAATACAATGTATACAAGTGTTGTTGAAAGAACAAAAGAAATTGGTGTGATGAAAGCAATTGGTGCGAGAAATTCTGAAATAATGTGGATATTTTTAATTGAATCAGGTTTACTTGGATTAGTTGGGGGAATTGTTGGAGCATTAATTGGATTAAGTGCTGCAATTGGGGTATCAACAGTTGCGAACCACGCATTAGGAAGTGATTTATTTATTGTCTCTATTTCATATCCTCTTTTAATCAGTGCTATTAGTTTTTCTTTTATTATTGGAATTGTTTCAGGAGTGTTTCCTGCATTTCAAGCAAGTAAATTAAATGTTGTTGATGCATTGAGAAAATGATAAAAGATTATTTTGTGTTAGCGAGTAGAAATTTAAGTAAAAGGCGACTTAGAAGTTGGTTAACTATGTTAGGAATTTTTATTTCAATTGCAACTATTTTTACATTAGTAAGTTTGAGTTTAGGGCTACAAGGTGCAGTTAAAGAACAATTTGAACTTTTAGGAACAGATAAATTTTTTATTCAGCCAAGCACAGGATTTTTAGGTCCGCCAGGAAGTGTTGGAGGGGTAATTTTAACAGAAGATGATGTTGAAACGGTTAGTAAGGTTAGGGGGGTGAAAGATATTTCTTATTTTGTTGCAGGAAATGCTAAAATTGAGTATAAGGGGCGAACAAGATATATGATGGTTTGGGGAATTCCTCCAAAATCCCAAGAAGTTTATATTGAAATGGGGGCATTTGAAGTTGCTGAAGGAAGATTATTAGAAACCAGAGATAAAAATTCTGTTGTTTTAGGATATTTGCATCAAGAAGGAAATCTGTGGCCAAAATCTATTCAAGCAGGTGACAAGATTACAATTAATGATAATAAATTTGATGTTAAAGGGATTATAGCGAAAATTGGAAATCCTGATGATGATAGAATGGTGATGGTGGATTTAGATAGTTTTAGAATTTTATTTGATATTCCTGAAAAGATTGATTATATTATGGTTCAAATTGAAGAAGGTGAAGATATTTTAGAAGTTTCTGAAAGAGTTGAAGAGAAATTAAGAAAAGTTCGGGGAGTTACAGAAGACACCCAAGATTTTGATATTTTAAACCCAGAAGATTTATTAGAAAGTTTCGGAGATATTTTGAATATTATTACTGCTTTTTTAGCAGGTATTGCTGCAATTGCTTTATTGGTTGGAGCAGTTGGAATTGCGAATACAATGTATACAAGTGTTGTTGAAAGAACAAAAGAAATTGGTGTGATGAAAGCAATTGGCGCAAGAAATTCTGAGATTACTTGGATATTTTTAATTGAATCAGGCTATTTAGGATTAAGTGGCGCAATAATTGGGGTTATTTTAGGTTATATATTTAGTAAAGGTATTGAATTTGCAATTATTAATCTCTATGGTTTAGAATTATTACAAGCTGCAGCTCCTTGGTGGTTAATTTGTGGTTGTTTAGTTTTTGGATTTTTAATTGGCGCTGTCTCAGGAACTTTCCCTGCACTACAAGCTTCTAAAACAAATGTTGTTGATGCACTGAGATATGAATAAATTTAAAAACCTATTTTGATTTTTCAATTATAAATTTAAAAGAGAAGATGAAAAAATGTATTTATTGTGGGGCTGAACTTTCTGATAATTTTGTAATTGATTTTTGCCATAAATGCGGTATTAAAGTTTTTGGTGAAAAAATGTTTCATACAATTGTTAAAAATATGGAAACTGCAAGAGAAAATGGGGATCTTTTACATACCCCTAAAGATATTTTTCAGAAATCTCCAGAAATAAAAGATTTTAAATAATTCTCAAAAGATAGTTTTTTAAACTGAATTTTTCTGAAGTTTATTATGGTTAAACGTAAATCAATTAGAACACGGGGAAAAATTTCATTTAGTAGATATTTTAAAAAATTTGAAATTGGAGACAAAGTTTCTATTACTATGGAACAATCCTCAGAGAAAAAATTCTTAAAAAGGTTTCAAGGAAAATCTGGAGTAATCGCAGGAAAACAAGGAGAAGTGTATATTGTTAAACTCCGTGATCAGAAAAAAGAAAAAAGATTTCTAATTGAGCCAATACATTTAAAAAAAATAAAATAGTTATTTTAAGATAAAATGATAAAAAATATGGACCCTCTTAGCATGATTGAAGCTATGGATTATTTGAAAGAATCTAAAACAGAAAATCCTGAATTAATTGGATTTGTAAAAAAATTTAGAAGTAAAGCTCTCAATGGTCGAGAAATGCGAAAAAAATTGCAAGAATTAAATTTAATGAAAATTAAAGAAGAGCACATTTCAAAAATAATTGAATTAATGCCAGAAAATAAAGAGGACTTAATTAAAATTTTTACAGATGTTAGTTTAGATGAAAATGAATCGCAAAAAATCCTTGAGATTATTAAAAAATACAAATAAAAATGGAAAAGAAAAAAGAAGAATATGTAATAATATTAGATTACCTCCCAAATGGTTATCCTTTAGAAAGAAAAATGATGCCCTTAGTTCAGGCAATTGGAGAATCTAATTTTACCTTGCTTGAATTAGTCCCTAGAAAAGGTGTTTCTTTACAACCTGGCGAAAAAGTTTATATAGGTGATGATAAAAGAGATAAAATTTATTATATCTTGGGAAGATTAAAAAGAGAAAAACTAACTGAAACAGCTAAATCTCAATTAAGTGAATTTATTCTTGCAACAATTAAAAAAGATGAGCAAAAATTTCTAGGGTTTTTTAATAAATCTGAAGCAATTAATAAACGAATTCACCAGATTGAACTTTTACCGGGTTTTGGAAAAAAACATATGAAAGAAATTATTCAAGCAAGAGTGGAAAAAGAATTTGAATCTTTTGAAGAAATGAAAAAAAGAATCGGAAATTTACCTGATCCTGAAAAAGCAATAGAAAAAAGAATTTTCCAAGAACTGACAAATATTGAAAGATATAACTTATTTGTTAATTAGTTTTAAAACAAAAGATTTAAAAGATAAAATAAAATTTCAATTAAATGGCATCTCAAATAAAAACACCTGATAAACAAGAAGAAAGAATTGTAAGAATTATGTCAAAAGACATACGAGGAAATATGCGAATTTATCCTGGTTTGACAAAGATTAAAGGCGTTTCTTGGGGAATGTCGAATGCAATATGTAAAGCACTTAAAATTCCAAAAGAAAAAAAGATTGGCTCTCTAAATGACTCTGATGTTAAAAAAATAATTGAATTTATTAAAAACCCACAAGTTCCAGAATTTTTAGTTAACAGAAAATCTGATCTAGAAACTGGGAAAAACAAGCATCTTGCTAGTAGCGATCTTGAACTAAGAAAAGAATTTGATATTAAAAGACTAAAAAAAATAAAAACTTATCGGGGATTGAGACATAGTGTTGGACTTCCTTCGAGAGGTCAAAGAACAAAAAGCAATTTCAGAAAAAATAGAAAAAAATCTGCTGGAATAAATAAAAAGAAAAAGAAATAAAATGAAAAGAAAACATAAAACATATTCAAGACCAAAAAGACCTTTTGAAAAAACAAGGATAATAGACGAAGGAAAAATAAAAAAAGATTTTGGATTGAAAAATAAAAAAGAAATTTGGAAAGCAGAAGCAAAAATAAATTCTATTCGGGAAAAAGCTAAAAAATTAATTTCTGCAAACCCAGAAGATCAGGAAATATTTTTTAAAAAATTGCAAAAAATTGGGCTAAATGTTAACTCAATTGCAGATGTTTTAGCTTTGACCAAAGAAGATTATCTAAATAAGAGATTACAAACAATTATTAGCAAAAAATTTAAACTTACAATAAAAACAGCAAGACAATTAATAACCCATAAAAAAGTTTTGATAGATGGAAAGGTGGTTAATATTCCTTCTTATATTGTTCCTGTGAATTTAGAAGAAAAAATAACCTTAAAAGAGAAAAAGAAAAAATTAAAAGAAGAAATTAAAAAAGCGCCAAAAATGCCGGTTAAAGAAGAAGTAAATAAAGAAGAAGTTTCTGGTGAAGAACAAAAATGAAGAAAAAAGAAAAAGATTACGAGGCGATTTTGAATATTTATACTTCTTTTAACAATACAATTGTTCATGTAACTGATATGTCTGGTAAAACAATTTCAAGAGTTTCAGGGGGAATGGTTACAAAACATGACCGATTAAAAGCAAATCCTACAGTTGCTATGTTTATTGCGAAAAAAATTTCAGAAGAAATTAAAGATCTTGGAATTAAATCTCTTTACATAAAAATAAGGGCAAAAACAGGAAGTTCTGCCCCTGGGCCTGGAGCACATGCAATAATTAAAAGTTTAACTAGGGAAGGTTTTAAAGTTCTTAATATTACAGATTCAACAAAAATCCCTCGAGGAGGGCCAAAAAAGAAAGGGGGAAGAAGGGGAAGAAGACCTTAGGAAAATTTAAAAGTAAAAAATACAAGATAATAAAATGGAATTAATAGAAAAAAAAGAAAATCAAATTGTTTTTAAAACAACTCTTAGTGAAAGTTTAGCAAATTCAATTAGAAGATATGTTGGAGAAATTCCAATTTATGCAATAGATGAAGTTGAAATTTTTAAAAATGATTCTGCAATGTATGATGAAACTATTGCTCATCGGTTAGGGCTTCTATCTCTTAAAATGGATAAATTATCTAAAGAGCCTAAATTTAAACTTTCTGTAAAAGGCCCTGGAATTGTTTATGCGAAAGATCTCAATACTCCTGCAATAGTCTATGGAAAAACCCCTTTAACTGTTTTAAAACAAGGGCAAGAGCTGGAATTAGTTGCTACAACTAAAATCGGCAGGGGTGTTGAACATAGTAAATTTTCTTCAGGCTTAATGTTTTATCGGAATTTATTTGAAGTTATCTTAAATAAAAAAGATTATGAATCAATAGGAAAAGATCTTATTAATTTAAATGCAAAAGAAAAAGGCGATAAAATAATAATTTCTGACGACAAATCTAAATCTATTCTTGATGTTTGTGAGAGTGTGTGTGAAAAATCAAACAAACCAATTAATTTAAACAAAACAGGAAATTTAATTATTACTTTAGAATCTTTTGGACAATTAACCCCTAAGGAAATTATCAGCAAAGCGATTAAAGAATTTAAAAAAGATTTGAATATTGTTTCTAAAAATTTAAAATAGGAAATTTTAAAACCCCGCTTAATTTATGAAATTTATGCGGGAGTGCCGGAGTGGTCAAACGGGACAGACTCAAAATCTGTTGGCTTAGTGCCTACGAAGGTTCGAATCCTTTCTCCCGCATATTTTGTTAGAAACAAGCTAAAAATAATATCGATAGATTTATAAAATAAAAATCTTACCAAACTTCATCTGCGAGTCAAACTCTACTCGAGCTCACGCTCAGACTAGAAATTTGCTACGAGATTTATTCTCGCGTAAACTCTCGGCGTTAGCAGAAGTTAATGCTTCTGTAAAAATACAAAATGAAAAGTAAATCACTAATATCAAAACAAACAAATAAAAAGAAAAGTCCTTTGTTAGTTGAAACAATTTTACTTGCGAAAAAATTTCCAGGATGGATGAAAATTGCAGAAATACTCTCTTGTTCAAGAAAAAACATTTTTGCAGTAAATTTAGAAAAAATAAACGAACAAGTAAAAGAAGGTGAAGAAATTCTTATTCCTGGAAAAATTTTATCTCAAGGAAGTTTAAATAAAAAAATAAAGATTATTGCCCTGAATTTTTCTGAAACTGCAAAGGAAAAAATATTAAACGCAAAAAGCGAATTAAAATATATCAAAGATGAAATTAAAAAAAATCCTGAAGCAAAAGGAATAAAAATTTTATACTATGGAAAAAAATAAAATTATTATTGATGGAAATAACGCAATTTTAGGGAGATTATCTAGTTATGTGGCAAAACAAGTAATTAAAGGTGAGGAAATTATGATTGTGAATTGCAATAAAATAATTATAACAGGCGCTATTAAGAATATAAAAAAAGAATTTTCACAAAAAAGAAGTCGTGTAGGTAGCAGTCAAAAAGGTCCAAAAATCCATAAAGATTCTATTAAAATAGTTAAAAAAACAATTAGTAATATGCTTCCTAAAAAAAGAAAAGAAAAACTTCTTAAAAAGGTTTTATGTTATTCTAACTGTCCGGAAAAATTCAAGAAAATAAAAAAAATAACTTCAAATAGGAAAAAAACAAATAAATTTTTAGAATTAAAAGATTTAAATGGAAACTAAAAAAATTATTACTTCAGGAAAAAGAAAAAGTTCGGTAGCAAAAGCTATTATTAAAGAGGGCTCTGGGAAAATTTCTATAGGGGGGAAAAATTATAAATCAATTCCAAAATTTGAGAAATTAAAAATAGAAGAGCCATTAAGAATTGCGGAAAAAATTTTAGGAAAAATTAATTTTGATGTGAATATTTCTATTAAGGGGGGTGGAGAAAAAAGCAGAATTATTGCGGCAAGATTAGCTCTTGCAAAAGCAATTGTAAAATTTTCTAATTCAAAAGAATTGCAAGAAGCTTATAGTAATTATGATAAATTTTTGTTGGTTGCTGATGTTAGAAGAAAAGAAACTTATAAGCCAGGAGATAGTAAAGCAAGGAAAAAAAGACAAAGTTCTAAAAGATAATTAAACATAACAAATTTTTTAAATTAAGATTGGGTTTGCTTTTAATGGCGAGAATTATTGATAAAGGTTATTCTTACGATGATGTGTTAATTGTGCCAAAATATAACAAAGTTGTTTCAAGAAAAGATGTGTGTTTTAAAACAAAAGTAACTAAAAAATATTTTATAGAAATTCCTATTTTAGTAGCAAACATGGATACTATTTGTGAAAGTAAGATGGCAATTGCTGTGGGGAAACTTGGGGGATTAGGGGTAATCCATCGTTTTTTAACAGTTGAGGAACAAGTGAAAGAAGTTGAAAAAGTCAAAAAGGAAAATTTAATTTGTGCTGCGGCTGTTGGAATAAAAGATTATGAAGAACGTGTTAAAAAATTGTCTGAAGCCAAGGTTAATATCCTTGTATTAGATGTTGCTCACGGACATTCTAAAAGAACTGGGAGAGTATTAGATTTGATAAAACAAAATTATCCTCACTTAGATGTTATGGCAGGAAATATTGCTACAAAAGATTCTGCAAAATATTTTCTTAGTAAGGGCGCTGATGCAATTAAGGTAGGGATTGGTGCTGGTTCTGTTTGCACTACACGTATAATGACTGGAACAGGAATCCCTCAAATAACTGCAATAATGGATTGTTATGAAGAAACACAAGGAAGAATTCCAATTTGCGCTGATGGGGGAATAAAAACTCCTGGCGATGTTGTTAAATCTATTGGGGCTGGAGCAGATACAATAATGATAGGGAATATTTTTGCAGGAACAATGGAAACTCCTGGAGAAATAATTGAAAAAAATGGTAAAAAATATAAATTATATAGGGGAATGGCAAGTTATGATGCTACTTTAAAAAAATTAGAAATCGATGGAAGAAAACACGACGAGGTCGTAAGTATCGAGGGAGAAAAGACCTATGTTCCTTTCAAAGGGCCAATAGAATTGATTATAAAAAAATTCTTAGGGGGTTTAGCTTCTGGTATGACTTATGTAGGAGCTAAAAATATTGAAGAATTAAAAGGTAAGGCAGATTTTATTGAAATTTCTCAGGCAGGTTATCAAGAGAGTATTGCTCATGGGGTCAAATAAAATTTCTTACTTTTAAGAATTTTGCTTAATTTATTTTGAACGTGGTTAAAAAGGGTGTTTGAAATAATGGCTTGATGTTGTCCTTGATAAATTTGTTTATTAAATTTTATTTTCCCTACGTAAGTAAAATTTTGTAAAACTTTTTTTAATCCATTTACAGATAAATTATGTTTTTCTGCGAGACAATTTAAACTTATTTTATTATTTAAAAAATCTTCAAAAATTTCTTCGACTTCTTTGTAATTCTCGGCGGGGATTAATTTTTTACTTACAATTTTATAACCAAAAGGTGCTCGTGACATAACCCTTCCTTTTGTGGCTTTCCTTACCATTTCTTTTTTCTGATTTTCAGATTTTATTTTTTCTATTTCAATTTCTTTTCCGCAATGTGGACATTTCATTTTTTAAAAGATATTTTTTGTAATTTTATTTGAACTTTATTAAACAAATTTGCAGAAATTAATGGCTTGTGTTGTCCTTCTGAAATCTGGCCTGCAAATCTTACTTTTCCTAAATAAGTCATATTTTTTAGTAATTTTTTTATTCCTGCTGTAGTCATATTGTTTTTTTTAGCAAGTTTAGTTAGAGAAATATCTGAATTAAGAAATTCTTCAAAAATATCTTGGATTTTTTTTGCGTCTTCTTCATGGGGTATTAGTTGTTTATCTATTAATTTATATCCTCTTGGTGCTTTTGTTATGAAGCCACCTTCTTTTGCTTTTCTTTCCATACCAAATTTTGTTCTGTCACCAATTATATTTCTTTCAAATTCTGCAAAAGCTGAAATGATGTGGAACATAAGTTTTCCAGAAGCAGAGGTTGTTTCTATTTTATCTTGAAGTGAAACAAAATCTACACCTAATTCTTTTAGTTTGTCGATTGTAAGTATTAAATCTTTTAAACTTCTTGAAAATCTGTCTAATTTATAGATAAAAATTGCTGAAAATTTTTTTGATTCTGCATCTTGAAGCAAATTCTGTAATTCTGGTCTTTTCATGTCTTTTGCAGATTTTCCTTCATCACGATAAATCTTAAAGATTTCATAACCAAGTGCTTTTGCATAGTTTTGCAGTGCTTCTTGTTGCGCATTAAGAGAAAATCCATGCTGAGCTTGATCTTGTGTTGAAACACGCACATATATTGCAGCAAGGGGTTTATTAATGGTCATTTTAGTTTAAACCTCTTAATTGATCTAATTTCAGCCCTTTTTTTAAAAGTTAACAAGCAAATCTCTTTTACTGTAAAATTTACTTCTATTTTTTTCTTTTTTATTTCTTTTATAGCATTATCAATATCTTTTTTTGATTTGAAAGATCCAAGAGTCATATGAGGAATATATTTAGGCATATCCTCATTTTTGAATTTAGTAAGAAGTTTTGAGCGTGATTGTTCATATAGTTTTAGAATTTCTTTTTTTCCCTTGTTGACTAAAAGATATAAATAAAAATCTTTTTTTGATTTTTCCAACCCTTTTAGGGTTAAGCTAAATTGTTTAATATTTTTAATTGATTGCTCTATGTGTTTATCAAGTTGTTTTTGATTTTTAAGTTTGAAGGGATATACTATAGTGGTATGTGGTTTGGACTCTTTGTAAAACCAATCATGTTTCTTTCTTACTTCATCCACATGTTTATTATCTGGAATGAGAATAACTATTGCTTGTTCTTTTACCATTTTCCTCTTTTACACGTATACTTAGGGTCTTATATGCCTAGTTCACGTGTATTTAGGGTGCCCTAAGTATATAAACTTTACGTAGAAATCAAGAAGAAGATAATGTTTATAATTAATTACCTAGAAATTATTTTATGGGGTTTTATTTCTCTCTTCAATTCTCGTCTTTATCTACCTTAGACAGAGAATTGAACCCTTATTGAAAGTATCTTTATATTATTCTGTGCACGAAGATTGGGTTTTGTTTAAATCTGTTGTCTAATTGCCTAATTTTTTCTAATAACCATTGTCCTCTTCTTATTCAATGTTTTGTCCAGGCTATTGTAGTATCATAATCATCAATAGAAGAAGGTTCTCCCCCCTAAATATAATGGTAAATTTTCTTACTTCTTCTTGAGATAACGGAAGGAGGGTACTCCTAATATATATTTTATAATAATAACCACCCCTATTTTTTTCTCCTGTTGAAAAATTTTATTGCTCTCAGAAGTTCTATATAATCCAAGTGCCATAGGGAGTAATTCTATCATGTTTTTTATATTTTTAATGTTTTTAAGATTATTGTACTCTCGCACTAAATTTTTTAATTAATTTTTTATTTTGGGTGAGCTTGTTCACTTAGGTTATCTTAGTTATATTTAATTATTCTAACAAATTTGAAAATTACTAAACAATATAATAAGTAAATTTAATTAAAAATTAGATTATTTTTTTATAATTAATTAATTTTTATGAAACACCTATCAAAAAACTTTCTAAACCTGTCTAAAGCTGTTTAGACAGGCTGTCTATTTGCTTTTTTTGTTTTAGACAGCCCTTATTTCCATAAGAAACCATGGGTCTTCGACAGATTTATAGAAAATATATGCTTGTAAAAAAACTAGGTTTGTCGACGATTGCAAAAGATTTTTAAAGTTAGTTTCATAAGATTATGTATGTTTAGTTGGTTTTTTGGAAAAAAAGAGGTAAAACGTATCGAAGAAGATACAAAAAAAGCTTTTGAAATTGTTAAAAAAGATATAGTAAATGTGAATGGTTGGATAAACCATCTTCATTCTGAAAAAAATTTGCATAAAAAAGAAATTAATTTATTTAAGGAAGATTTATCGACAATAAAAAATGAATTGGAAGAAATTAAAAATCTCGTTTTTTTAGTAACAAAATTAAAACCTACACAGCTGTCTAGACAACCAAAGAGGTTGTCTAATAAACAGACAGCTGTCCAAGCTGTCCAAACAGCTGTCCAAACAGCTGTCCAAACACCTAATTTAAACGATTTTTCTAATACAGAAAAATCTTTAATATGGATTTTATTAAATAGTGATATGAAACTAAGTTTTGAAGACCTTGCGTCAGTATTGGGAAAAGAAAGGTCTACTATAAGAAGTCAAATAAATATTATAAAAACAAAAAATGAAAGATTAATTGAAGAAATAATTGAAAAAAATGGTAAAAAGAGAGTTTATATTCCTGAAAATATTAAAGAAAAACTCTTAAAAAAATGTAAAGTGAGAGTTAGAAAACCTAAAAAACATTGAAAAATAAGGAAATCTAATATTAAAAAACTAAAAAGAGAGAATTAAAAGTTATTCGTTTAAAAGGATAACTCTAATTAAATTTCTCTCAACCTTAAAAGTGTGCTTAAAGGGGCTATTTTTTTAAGATTCTCTGAAATCTTTAAACAAATTGTTTTATTATTGATCTTCTTCTTATCAATAAGTATCCCTTTTTTTATTAATCTCCCAACATAATCCCTTATAGAACTCTCTGTGAGATTTAATTTATTAGCAAGGGTTTTATAATCGCAAGGGTTTTTCTCTTCATCTAATTGGTAAATTGTAGAAAATACTAACATCTCTTGTTCTGTGAGGTTCTTAAACTTAAATCTAAGCTCTTTTTTTATATTATTTAAAGATTTTAAAACATCAGAAGCTTTTTCCATTGCAGTTAATTTATCTCCTTCCTTAACAAAAACATTATTTTGTGTTTTCGTGTCTGTCTGTCTGTCTGTCTGTCTGTCTGTCGAAACCCCTCCATTTCCAGTGGAAATCTCTTTATTTTCCTCCTCTAAGGGCTTAAGGGGGATGTTACGTGTCGAAGAATATATATTAAATGTCTTTTTTTCAGGTTTATGTGTCGAAGTTTTTATTGTTTCTAAAATATTTAATCTTTTATTAAATTTTTCAAATAAATTGCATAAATTTAACATTTCTTGTTTTAAATTTGCCATAGATTCTTGAATAGAATCTGTTTTATTATCTAGAGAATAAAAATCTTCTTTTACTTTATGAAAAGCTTCTTTTATTTTTTTCATTTAAAATAAAAATAAAGAGGGTATATATAATTTAATGTGCTAAAAATTGTCTTTAAGATTATAATGGTTATAAACTATATCTGATAATTTCCATCTTGATCTTCTCAAATACTTAATTCCTTTTGGATTTTTATTTATTTTTAAAATAAGTTTTTTGGTTTTTAAATCTTCTAATAATTTTTTAACAAATTCCTCGTCTCTTGCAATTTCGGATGCTATTTCTGAAGTAAAAAACAACTTAGGGGATTCATTATATAATAAAGATAATATCTGCTCACAAATTTTTTGTTTTTTTGTTTCTGAAATTCTCATTAAATAAAGAGAAATTTGTTTTTTAAAAAATTTTGTTTTATAAGAAATTATTGCTCAGTGTTTTTTTCAGGAACAATTGTTTGAAAAGGTATGTGAGGGGGAATATTAATTTGATCTTCTAAATCTAAAGCTTTTATGTTTGATTTTCTAAAAATTGCGTTTAATAAGAAAAATCTTATATTTTCAGGTATTTTTTTATCTTCCCAATTTTTTAATAATTCTTCGGCATCTATTTTGTCTAGTGAAAGTAATAATTTTCCTTCAAATTCCAATTTAGCGAAAGTTTCATTATAAACAATAGAATACATAAAAGACACTTCAAATAATTCCTTATCCTTATCTGATTTTAATTTAAATGGTTCAATTGAATTAATATTTATATTTGTATTAACTTTTAATTCATTTAATTCGTTTCCAAACTTTTCGATGCTTATTTTTGTAAACCTAAAATTAACAACCTGCATATTTAATTAATAAAAAAAGTGTTTTTAAAGATTTGTGTTATTTTAGTAAATAATCTTTAAAGTTGTAAAATTTTTAAATTAAATTAAATCTTCTTCAGAAACAATTACAAAATCTCCAATTGCAATAATTGCAGAATATGGTATTAATAATTCATTATTTTTTGTTTTTTCTAAATTCAAGTTTTTAATATATAAAGTTGCATCTTTAACAACAATATTTATTAATTCTCCTGAACGAGTTTCAAAAGTTATATCTTTAACAAATCCTAATCTTTTTCCTTCTTTTGTTACAATCATCTTATTTAAGATAATTGTAAATGGATTTTTTTCACTTGACATATAAATTTCACACAGAAATATTATTTAAACTTTTCTGTAAATTATAAGTGAGGTTAGAGTATATAATTAAAAGCTAAATAAGAAAATTTCTTAATTAAAATGAAATTAATAAAACCCTGTCCCCTTTATTTCATATGGAAACCTTTATAAAAGAATTTCTTATTTTTTATTTTATTATATATATTATATAATTATATATTATATATTATATATTATATATATTAAATTATTAAATTTAATTAAATTATGATTTTAAAAGTTTATATAATAATCTCATCGTCTTTTAATTTTAAGAATTATTATTATTATTATTATTATTTTATATTAATTAGATTTTATTGAATTATTTTATTTATTCTTTTTTTATTTTTTATTATTAAGTAAATTATTATCTTAAAATATTATTTAATTAAATAAAATTATTAATTTTGTTCCATGAGAAATTAAGGTGTTTCTTTTTATTAGTAGTGATAATTATTTATATATTAAATTTTTATTATATTATAGTCAATATAAGATTTAGATGAAAGTTATTAAAGATATTATTAAATTATAAACTAACTTCAAAATAAAATTAAGAAAGTGGTTTTGTGTTCCATAGGAAATCATGGTGGGGGTATTAATTATATTTTTTAAAATATAAACCCTTAAATAAATAGGTTTTTTAGTTTATTAGAAAAATTAAATAAAAATATAAAAATGGTTAAGGGATTGAATGAAATTTTTGAATCAATTGATAGAAATATTATTTTTAATGATAAAATTCTTTTACAATCAAATTACCAGCCAAATAAAATTTCTCATCGTGATGAACAAATAAAACAAATTGCTTCGATTTTAGCACCTGTTTTAAGGGGGGAAAGAGCAAGTAATTTGTTTGTTTATGGTAAAACAGGAACTGGTAAAACACTTTCAATTCAGTATGTAAGAGATGAGCTTTTGAAAAGAGCAAAAATAGGGGACGAATTTAAACTTAAAATAGAGTATTTAAATTGTAAACTTAGGAAGGTTTCAGATACAGAATATAGGATTTTAGCAGAATTTGTAAAAAAACTTGGAGGGGAAGTTCCAATTACTGGGTTGCCCACAGAAACGGTTTATAATCGATTTATAGAGTTATTAGAAAAAGAAAATCAATTAATTGTGTTGATTTTAGATGAGATTGATCAGGCAGTAAAAAAAATTTCAGATGGTTTTTTATATAATTTAACACGGCTTAATTCAGAATTATCAAAATCACAAATTTGTGTTGTAGGAATTAGTAATGATCTTAATTTTTTAGAAGGACTTGATCCAAGAATTAGAAGTTCTCTTTCTGAAGAAGAATTAGTTTTTCCACCATATAATGCTTTACAAATTCAAGATATTTTAAAAGAAAGATCTAAAAATGCTTTTAAGGAAAATGTTTTAACAGATGGTGTTATTGCCAAATGCGCTGCTTTTGCTGCACGCGAGCATGGAGATGCGAGAAGAGCCCTGGATTTGTTAAGGGTTGCTGGAGAGTTAGCTGAAAGAGATGGTTCTAAAAAAGTTTGTTTAAAACATATTGATGATGCAAATAATAAAATTGAAAGAGATAAAATTTTAGATGTAATTAGGACAGAACCAAAACAGTTTCAATTAGTTTTATTTTCAATTATTAAACTTGCAGAAAAAAATAAAGATAATGAGCCTATTTTTACAGGAGATGTTTATAATCTTTATCAAGATCTTTGCAAAAAAAATAAAACAGAGATTTTGACTCAAAGAAGGGTATCAGATATTGTTCAAGAGTTTGATATGTTAGGTATAATTAATGTGAGGGTTATATCAAAAGGAAGGGGTGGTAGAATGAGAGAAATAAGGTTAGCAATTACAGATAATATTGTTAAAAAAGCAAAAGAAATTATTGAAAATTCATTAAATTACTCTTAATAAAATGGATGCTAAAGAAATTTTGAAATTTTGTTTAAAGAATGGTCTTTTAATAGATAGGGATCTTTTGAATTTGTTTGGAGAGACATTGGATTTAGAGACAAGTAAGTTGCTTATAGAAAAAATCAAACTTCAAACACATAAGAAATTTATAACTAAGAGAATTTTAAATGAGAATAAAGAAAAAGTTAATAATATTTTTTTGACTTTTCCAGAAGAAAATAAAAAACATTTGGAAAAATTAAAAATTAAATTAGGTTTGAATATAGAAATTTCAAAAGTTTCCGAAGTTACAGAAAAGCATATCTCTGAGGAGGAAATTGAGGGGAGTAGTGGAGAGGTGAAAATAATTTCAATGCCTTTTTTTCCAGGAAAAAAACTTGGGGTAAAAGATTTTGTTAATCATTTTAGAAATCGGTTTTTAACAATGAAAGGTTTTTTAGAATCTCATTCTTCTTTGAATAATTTAGTTTCGATAAATAAAATTTCAGGTGCTAGGCAAAATTTTTCAATAATTGGTATTGTTTCAGATAAAAGAATCACGAAAAATAAAAATATTATTTTTGAAGTAGAAGATTTAACTGGTAAATTAAAGGTGTTGGTTAATAAATCAAACGAAGAACTTTATAAAAAAGCAGAAGAAGTTTGTTTAGATTCTGTTTTAGGTTTTAGGGGTTCTGGTAATAGGGAAATAATTTTTACAAATGATATTATTTTTCCTGAGGCAAATTTATTAGAAAGAAAAAAATCTCCAAAAGAAGAGTGGGTTTTGTTTTTAGGAGATTTGCATTTTGGCAGTAAGAATTTTTTAGGACAGGGTTTTATTAGGTTTCTTAATTATTTGCAAGGCAAGGTTCCAAATACACCTGAAGTCGATAAAATAAAATATATTTTTATTGTTGGAGATTTAATTACTGGTGTTGGAAACTATCCTAATCAAGAAAAAGATCTTGCAATTAGGGATTTGGAAAACCAATTTATTTCTTTTGCAAATTTTCTTAAGGAAATTAGAAAAGATATTAAGATTATCATTTCCCCTGGAAATCACGAAGGAGTTAGGTTGATGGAACCGCAGCCCTTATTTGATGAAAAATATGCTTGGGCACTTTATAATCTTCCAAATGTTATTTTAACAACAAATCCTGCTGAGGTAAATATTGGTGTTGCAAAAAATTTTTCAGGATTTAATGTTTTAACTTACCATGGTTTTTCTTTTTCTTATTATGCTAATAATATTCCTTCTTTAATTGAAAAAGGTTTAAATGCCCCTGAAAAGATTATGAAATATTTATTGAGAAATCGCCATCTTGCTCCGGCCCATAAATCTGTTCAATATTTTCCTTCTGAAGAAGATAGTTTAATTATAAAAGATGTTCCAGATATTTTTGTTGCAGCACACACCCATAAAAGCTCAATAAGTTATTATAATAATATTTTAATTGTGTCAAGTTCGTCGTGGGAAAGCAAGACACCTTACCAAGAAAAATTTGGAAATGAACCAGATCATTGCAAGGTTCCAATGTTTAATTTAAAAACAAGGGCTGTGAAAGTTTTAGATTTTGAGGAGGATGGAGATGAAAACTGAACAGTATTTTAAGAATTTAGAAAAAGATGTGAAGAAGGTTTATGATCTTGCGAATTTGGCGAGGGCAAAAGGTTTAGATCCAAAAGAAAAAGTTGAGATTCCTCTTGCAATGTCTATGGCTGAAAAAGTTGTTGGGCTTATTTCAACGGTTTACCCTCAAATAGAGGGGGCTGGGGTTGACAAAAGAATTTTAGAATTAGAAAAACAATATGGGCAATTAGATGTGGCAGTTTCTTTTAAAATTGCTGAAGAGATTGCCAAACAAAAATTTTGTAAGTTTGAATCTTTATTACAGGCAATTGAGGCAGGGATTCGAGTGGGGTTTGCTTATAATACTTTAGGGGTTGTGTCTTCTCCAATTGAAGGATTTACTCAATTAAAACTTGGTAAAACAAAAAATGGAAAAGAATATTTTATTGCAAATTTTTCAGGCCCAATTAGAAGTGCAGGAACAACAGCGTCGTGCATGGTTTTAATGTTAATAGATTATCTTCGGGAAATGTTTGGTTATGCAAAATATGATCCTGATTTTGAAGAAGTTAAAAGATATGTAACTGAAAATTATGATTATCATGAGAGAGTTACTAATTTACAATATCTTCCGACTGAAGAAGAGATTGAATTTTTAGCAAAAAATCTTCCGATTCAAATTGCAGGAGAACCAACTGAAAAAAGAGAGGTTTCAAATTTTAAAAATTTAGAGAGAGTTGACACAAATTTTATTCGAGGAGGGATGTGTTTAATTTTTTCAGAAGGATTAGCTCAAAAAGCTCCAAAAGGTTTTAGATTATTAAAAAGTTTAAAACAAAAAGGCTTTAAATCAACTGGTTGGAATTTTTTAGAAGAATATATTGAATTACATAAAAAAAGAGATACTGGAAAAATTGATGCTTCTCCAACATATATTAAAGATTTAGTTGCTGGCAGACCTGTATTTGGGCATCCTTCTAAATCAGGTGGCTTTAGATTTAGGTACGGGCGTTCGCGTGTCGATGGGTTTTCAGCTGTTTCTTTGCACCCTGCAACAATGGCGGTTGTTGATAATTTTATTGCAATTGGAACCCAGTTAAAAATTGAAAAACCTACAAAAGGATGTGTTGTGGCGAGTTGCGATTCTATTGACGGGCCGATTGTAAAATTATTTAGTGGAAGTGTGAAAAAATTAAAATCAAAACAAGACGCAATAAAACATTATTCAGATATTGAAGAAATTATTTATTTAGGAGATATGCTTTTTCCGTTTTCTGATTTAGCAAATAGAAATCAAGAGTTAGTAAAGCCGGGTTATGTTGAAGAATGGTGGAATTTAGAATTAAAACAAAAAGGGTTTAAAGAAAATTTAGATTATTTTGATGTTAGTTTGGAAAAAGCAACTGAATTGAGTAAAAATTACTCTATTCCCTTGCACCCAAAATATATTTTTTATTGGACGCAAATTTTAAAACAAGAATTTTTAAAATTAATTGATTGGCTTAGTTTTTCTGCAATTCGTGGCAAGAAACTTGTTTTACCTTTTAATAAAACAGAGCAAGAAAAATTTGCAGTTGGTAAAAGAGTTTTAGAATTATTAGGAATTGAGCACGAGGTTAGTATTGAAAATGTTGTTCTTAGCGAGGAGATTTCAAAATCTTTGTTTGTTAATTTAGGTTTGGGTTTAAATTTTTTTAGTGAAGAAGAAATTTTTCTTAAAGAACATATTAAAAAAGAAAATTTTAATTTAGAAAATGTTTTAGGTGTTCTTGAAATTATTAATCAAGTTTCTGATTTTATTATTAAAGATAAAGCAGGAGATTTTATTGGTTCGCGAATGGGAAGACCTGAAAAAGCAAAATTACGGAAGTTAACTGGCAGTCCTAATATGTTGTTTCCTGTTGGTTCTGAAGGCGGGAGATTGAGAAGTTTGCAAACAGCATTGGAATCTGGAAAAATACAGTCAGATTTTCCAATTTTTTATTGTGATAATTGTAAAAAAGAAACAATTTATTTTAAATGTGAAATTTGCGGTGCGAAAACAGAAAAAATGTTTTATTGTTCTGAGTGCAAACAAAAATTTGTAAATAAGATTTGTCCTGTACATAAAAAAGCGCAGAGATTTTGTTATCAGAATTTAGATATTAAAAATTATTTTGAAAAAGCTGTTGAGAAATTAAGATTAAATAAAGATGAGATTCCTGTTTTAATTAAAGGTGTTAGGGGAACTTCATCAGAAGATCACCAGATGGAGCATTTGTCTAAAGGAATTTTGAGAGCATTGTTTAATTTACAAGTTAATAAGGATGGGACAATTCGGTTTGACGCGACAGAGTTGCCAATTACTTATTTTAAACCAAAAGAAATTTTTGTTAGTGTTGAAAAGTTGAAGGAATTAGGTTATTTGCATGATAAAGATGGGAATGAACTTGTTTCTGATGAACAAGTTTTAGAATTAAAACCACATGATATTATTTTGCCTTGCTGTCCTGAATCAGATGATGAAAAAGCAGATGATGTTTTTATGCGTGTCGCGAATTTTATTGACGAGGAATTAAAAAGATTTTATGATTTAGATAGTTTTTATAATATTAATTCGCGAGAAGATCTTGTTGGGAAATTAGGGGTGTGCATGGCGCCGCATAATTGCGCAGGTGTTATTTGTAGGTTTATTGGATTTTCAAAAACACAAGGGCTTTTAGCATCACCTTATATGCATGCAGCAATTAGAAGAGATTGCGATGGAGATGAGGCAGCAATTATGTTATTAATGGATGTTTTATTGAATTTTTCAAAAAGTTTTTTGCCTTCGCATCGTGGAGGAACTCAAGATGCGCCGTTGGTTTTAAATGCAAAAATTAATGCTGGTGAAGTTGATGACCAAATTTTAGATTTTGAGATTGTGCCTGAAGGCAATTATCCTTTGAAACTTTATGAGCTTGCAGAAAAACGTGAGCATTCTTCTAAAGTTGAAATTAATAATGTGAAAAATATTTTGAAACAAGGGAAGGACCCTTTTGTGAAAATTGGTTATACGCACGATACAGATGATTTTAATGATGGTGTTTTAATATCTTCTTATAAAAAATTAACAACAATGCAGGAAAAAGTTCAGCATCAGATGGAGCTTGTTGAACGGTTGAGGAGTGCAGATACTTCAGACACAGCACGGCTTGTTATTGAAAGACATTTTATCAGAGATATGCGGGGTAATTTGAGAAAATTCTCAATGCAAGATTTTCGTTGTGTTGATTGTAATGAAATTGTGAGACGACCACCGCTTTCAGGAATTTGTCCAAAGTGCGGGGGGAAATTAATTTTCACAATTCACGAGGGAGGAATTAAAAAATATCTTGAGCCAGCTCTTGAATTAGTGAACAAGTATGATCTTTCTCCATATACAAAACAAACAATTGAGTTGGTGAAGAGATATGTTGATAGTATTTTCGGAAAAGAGTTAGAGAAACAAGAAAAATTAGAGCAGTGGTTTGGTTGAAAAGGAATGTTACAGAAGAATTTTTAAATATAAATAATTTAACTTTTATATGTCTGATACAATACATTTAAAAAAATTTCTTTTAATTAGTGTAATTTTTTCTTTAGTAATCTCAGCAGTAATTTCTGTAATAATCTTTTTAGCTTTTCAATTTGGGGAGATTGAATTAAGAATTCTTTTTACTACTATTTCTATTGGAGGTTATAGTTTAGTAGGGCTTTTTTTTGCACATATTTATGAGAAAAATAATCACCCTTATATTGGTGTTGCTGGCCTGGCTTTTATTTTATTTTCTTTTATTTCCACTATTTTACTTATTTGGGAAGCAAATAGTCATTTTGTTTTAAATGTTTTCACTTTTGGTTGGCATTTTGTTCTTGCAATATTTTTTTATTGGTTATTTTTTATTAAAAAATCTTTAAAATTGTTTGCTGGAGGTGGTTTTTTCCTTATCTTTCTCTCTTTTTTAATTAGATCTTTGCATATTTGGAACTTAATTGACGAGGTTATTTATGTTAAAATAGGGTTGATAATCTTGGTTGTAGGGGCTTCTTTATTACATATTTCGTTAATTTTGTTAGCAAAATCCTCAAAGGAATTAATTATTAATATTTCAATTTATTTTACTACTTTAATGATCTTGTTTGTTGCTTGTATGTTGATTGTTCTTATTTTTACTCTTAACACCTCAATTGATATTCCTGAAGCTTTTTTTAGAATTTTAGGGGCTTTTGCTATTCTTGATGGATTGGGGTCAATTGTAACACCTATTCTTGTAAAGGTTATGAAAATTCATCGTGGCCAATAATTAAGAAATTTTAATTTTTTTGAAGAAATGGATTTTTGTACCAGCGATTTTCAAAAAAGATAGAAGAAAATAGTCGGAATCAATAAACAGCCCATTAAATTTGTTCGTCGGACTTTGAGAGAGATTCCATAAATTCCTGTTGCTGTTGAGATTGCGAAAATTAAAAATCCATAAAACCCTGAGAATATAAAAATAATTATCACTAGGACAATTAAGGTTATGAGCGAGAGAATTGAGTAATTGATTTTATTTATTTTTTTAGAAAAAAATTCTGCGAGATATTTTGTTAGGAAAAATGAAATTATTCCAGAAAATAAAATTATTGTGAGAATTAAAATTAAAAGATTTGGTTTAAAAGATATGTTACCAAGAAGATTTTCAATTGCAACAGCTGCGCCTGTTCTGGTTCTTGAAATTATATAAAGAGAGATAAATGAAAATCCCATTACTAAAGTGTTTGTTGCACCTAATAAAATTAAAAATCTTTTTTGGTTTGTTTTCGGTTCTAGATTTTTTGTAATAAATGGGAATTTTTCTGTGATTGTGTTACCAACAATTGCTGCTTGACCAGAGCCAAGACCTGGAAGAAAACTGCAAAACGGGGATGCAATTAGTGCTCCGGCAAGCGGCCGCAATAAATTTTTCTTTTTTATAGTTTTCAAAATTTTTTGTTTAGGAATTTTTGGTTTTTGTTTTATGCTCATTAATAACATTGAACTTCCAAAAAGTCCTGTCAGCATTGGCAATAGCGGTTCTTTAAAATTAAGATTTAAAACACAAAGCCCTAAAATACCAGAAAGAAAAAACACAACTAAGGCAGAAATTTTATTTTGTTCTTGATAAATTAAAAAAATAGAAATTAAAATTAAAATATAAGGAATTAATTTAATAATTGTTGAATATGTTTTTGAAATTAGAATTATTGACGGAAAAGCAATTAAAATCAAAAGAAAAATCGCAGCTAAACTTCCATAGGCAGTAAGAATTATTGCTTCATAACCAAGACCTTGTTTTAATAATTCATGTCCTGGCAAAACTGAAAGTTCTGTATCTGTGTCAGGACAGCCGAGAAAAATCGACGGAATAAAATCTAAAAAAGTGTGGGCAATTGCCATTGCAGTTATAAAAACAATTAAGTAAATTGGGTTTATAGAAAAAAATAAAGAAACAGATGCAGCAACAATAAAACTTCCAATGAGATTTATGTGGATGCCTGGAATTAAGCCGGTAATTGTTCCTGCAAGCACGCCGAGGAATAAAAATAAAATTATTTGAATTAGCATGATTAAGGAAAAGTTTAATAATTAATAATTATTTGTGTGGTTATGGGAAATAAATTAGGTGTTGATGAGAAATTGCGATTGGTTAAAAGAAATGTTGTAGAGATTACTAATGAAGATAAGATTAAGAATTTTATGAAAAAAGGAATTGTTTATTGTGGTTATGAATGTAGCGGGGAAATTCATTTAGGGCATTTGGTCACGATTTTGAAATTATTAGATTTACAAAAAGCAGGAATTAAAGTTAAGGTTCTTTTAGCTGATTGGCATACTTGGCTGAATAAAAAAGGGGATTGGGATTTTGTTAACAAACAATTGAAGCATTGGGAAAAAGGGATGAGGGCAATTGGATTGAAAGCTGATTTTGTTAGAGGAACAGGTTTTCAGAAAAAAATTGATTATATTGAGGATGTTCTTAGATTGGCTTTGAATATAACTGTTAATCGAGGAGTTCGTTCAATGCAACAAGTTGCGCGAGATGTTGAGAATGCTAAGATTAGCCAGATTATTTATCCATTGATGCAAATTGAAGATGTGAAAAAATTAGGAGTCAATTTTGTGGTTGCTGGCACAGATCAAAGGAAAATTTATATGCTTGGAGTTGATCAAGGAAAAAATATTGGTTTGCAAGAATGTGTTTATTTGTATACGCCTTTGATTCCTGGTTTAAAAGGGCCTGGAACTAAAATGTCAAGTTCTATTTTAGATAGTTTTATTTCAATACGAGATAAGAAAGAGGATATTATAAGAAAAATTAGCAAAGCGTATTGTAAGACTGGAGATTTGAAAAATAATCCTATTTTATCAATCACGAAATTGATAATTTTTCCTTTATTTGAAAAAATAAAAATTAAGAGAGATAAAAACTATGGGGGGGATATTGTGTATAAAGATTATGTTAAATTAGAAAAAGATTTTGAAGCAAGAAAATTACATCCTTCTGATTTAAAACAAAGTGTTGCTGAAAATTTGGAAAAAATTATTTCTCCAATAAGAAAAAATTGGAAATAATTATCGTGTTTTAAATTCAACAACATCTAAATCTTTTAATTTGTGCTGGAGTCCGATAATTTGTCCAGGGAATTTTGACGAAGGTCCCCAGATTTTTGTTTGTTTTATTTTTTGAGAAAATCCTTTTAAAATTTTTTCTGCAACATCTTTTATTATTGAATTTGGTGGTAGAATGATTGGTTTATTTGATTTGTTTTCTCCTGGTTCTTTTGTGTATACCCGAATTTTTCCAAAACTCGTGAATATTTTTTCTTTTAATTCTTCAAGATTTTTTTTATTTTTTAACGAGACCAGCACAGAATTATATTTTTTGTATTTAGATTGAAGGGTTGCTTTTATTTTTCTTTGCTGATTTTCTGAAAGCATATCAATTTTATTAAAGACAATTATTTTTTTTGCTTGAGAATTTTTTGTTTGTTCTAAAATTTCTTTAAGTTGTTGTAGTTCTGTTATTAAAATTATTAATGTGTCTGCAGTGTTTGTTATACTTTTATCATAATTTTCTGAATTTATTGCAGGGTTTTCAATTAATTGAATTTGTATGTCGTTGTGGAAAAACATTCCTTGTTGAGGAGTTTTTGTTGTGAAATTGTAGTTTGCGATTTTTGGTTTTGTGTTTGTTAGTAAAGAAATTAAAGAAGATTTTCCTGAATTTGTTTTGCCGATAATAACTGCTTGGGTGCTGTGTTTTTTTATTGATTGTGCAGAAGATTTTCCAGATTTTTTTGATTTAGAAATTTTTTCTTTTAATTTTTTATAACGGGTTTTTAATTGAGCTCTGAGATTTTCAGCTCCTTTGTGTGAAGGTGCATGAGAAATCATTTCTTCAAGAGCATTTAATTGTTCTTCTGAGCTTGAAGCTAGATGGAATTTTTTTTCTGCTGCAAGATAGTTTGGATGTGCATTGATTGGCATGGTAAGACACCTACGGTTTCTTGACCGTTAATTTCCCTTTAGTTTGGGTCACGTCTGATCAATTTTTTATAATCAGTAGTTTTTAAAAACAAATGGCACTTAAAAATTTTAATGAAAGTTGCGGTTTTGTTTTCAGGCGGGAAAGATTCGTGTTTAGCTTTGCACAAGGCGAAAAAAATGGGCTATGAAGTTTGTTGTTTGATTTCAATTCTTCCGTCGTCATATGATTCTTTTATGTATCATAAACCCAATTTAAAATTATTAAAAAAACAAGCAGAGATGTTAGGGCTTAAATTAATTTTGCAGAAAAGTTCTAGTAAAGAAGAAAAAGAAGTTGATGATTTGAAAAAATTATTTTCAAAAATTCAAGATGATATTCAAGGGATTGTAATTGGCGGGATTGCTTCAAATTATCAGGGCGAGAGAATTAAAAAAATTGCAGAAAAATTTGGGTTTGAAGTTATTGCGCCGTTATGGAATTATTCTTCTGAAAAAGTTTGGAAAGATTTATTTAAAGAAAAATTTAAAATTGTTTTGACAAAAATTAGTTGCGACGGTTTGCCGAAAGAATTTTTAGGAAAAATTATTGATAAGAAAAAATTTAATGAATTGAAAAAATTGTCAGAGCAAAATAAATTTAGAATTGATTTTGAAGGTGGTGAGGCAGAGAGTGCTGTTTTGATGATGCCTGGATTTAAGAGAGAAATTAAAATTAAAGGCAAGATAAAGTCCGAGGATAAGTTCAGACATTTTTTTGAGATTGAGAAGATTTTATAATGATTATTTTTTAGTATAGATTTGTTTAAAAACTTTGATTGATATTTTTTTAAATGAGAGAAAATTTGGAAGAGGTGGGGAAGCAAATAAATAGATTGCAAGCTAAACAAGCTAAGATTTTACAAGAAAAATTTGATGCTGAAATAGTTCAACCATTAAGGGAAAAAATTAATCAAGGCCAAAGAGAGTTTATTTTAGTTTATCGCCAGATTATTACTCCTGGGAAACGAGAAGGACGAGATTATTATCAAGATCAAAGACATTTTTTTGAAACAGGAATTATTGATGGAGAGGTGTTAGAAGGACATAATTCTCTTAAAGTAATTTATGCTCCATCTACAGCTGGTTTCTATGCTGGAGAAGGGCCTAGTGAGAATTATAATTCTGATGAAGATTTAATTGTTCCTGTGAGAAGACGTTTAACTACTTGTTCGCATGATTGTTTGGGAGAGGCAGGAAAAGAATGTTTTTATTGTTTAGAATTTTCTATTGAGGATTTAGAAAAATTAGGGCAGGGAGAAATTGCTTTTTCATTAATGGAATTATATGGAAAGAGAAGTTTAGAGAATGTATTTGAGTTTGAATTCCCGCAAAGTATTCTTGAGAGGCATAATGCAGCTTATATTAATCGATTTGGAATTTTTGTTGGTCGAGAAGAGATTTTAGATTTTTTACAAAGAAAAGAAGTTGAAAAAGAATATGTTGAAAAATTTTTGAGGGTATTAGAAGACCCCAAAGAAGTGCCAAGATTACTTGGGGGAGCATATAAAAAAGAATCTCGGAAAATTGTTGAAGGGCTTGTTAAAAATGTTTCTGATGCAAGAAGAATTTTTGGCGAAATTGAGAGAATTGCAACAGATGTTAAAAAAATTCGCTTTCATGAAACACCTGTTGATCAAGACGGAAGTTCAGGAATAAAATGTAGTGATTATGAAACTTATGAAGGATATCGTAGATTGGGAAATGAATTTGATGATGTTTGTGTGAGGGTTGATGAGTTATTGAAGAAAAGAGCCAAATCTTTTTTAATACAAAATCATCCTTTTATTGATGGAAGGATTATTGGTGTGCCGACTGAGATTCCAACTGAAAAATATTTTGATTTTATTGATATATTTCTTCCTCAAGCAAGAGAATTGATAGGGGAATTAGATACCTCTTTACGAGATGCTCAGGTTAAGGCCAAATAGGTTTAAAAATTTTAATTTGTTATTTTTTTTATGAAACCAGAAATTTTTAAAAAAATAATTTCTAAAAAAGAATTTTCGCATTTACCTCGCGATGATGTTGAAATTGCTTGGAAGCATTTTGAAAAAAGGCAAGTTAGTGAAGAGGAAAAAATTCGTTTGACGCGTGAACTTTTGCATAAAGTTTATTCAAGTTTTGTTTCGCAGAAAATTTTATCTTTGAAAAATAAACCTGAAGATTGGATTTTGAGAAAACATCTATCAACCAGAGAACGCCTGTCTTATTTTGAAAAAATTTATTTGAAGATTTTTAGTTTTTTGAAAAAAGATATAGATAAAATTTCTGTTATTGATTTAGGAGCAGGAATTAATGGATTTAGTTATAAAATTATGGAAAAGGTTTTACGAGCGAGCAATAGCGAGCGAGATATTCGCAAATCAAAGATAAATTACTTTGCTGTTGAATCAGTAGGACAGTTAGTTGAATTAATGAATAATTATTTTGCTAAGGAAAAAATTTCAGGAAAAGCTTATTGTTTAAGTTTATTTGATTTAGAAAAAATTAAGAAATTGATTAAGAAAATTAAAGAAAGGAAAATTATTTTTATGTTTAAAATTATTGGGCCTTTGGAATTAATGCAGAGAGATTTTTCTAAAAAATTAATTTCTGAAATTTTTTCTGTTTTAAATGAAAAAGATTTTGTTGTTTTGAGTTTTGCAACAAAAACAATGCATAAAAGACTAAGATTTAAGTTTAAAAGAAATTGGATTATAAATTTTCTTAAAGATAATTTTGAAATTTTAGAAGATTTTGAGATTGGTGGAGAAAGATATTTTGTGGTTAAGAAAAGAATTCGAAACATTTAAATAAGTGAGTCCACTTATTTGTTTATGACAAATATAACCCTCTCAATTGAAGACGATGTTTATCGTGAGATGAAAAAGTTTTCTGAGATAAAATGGAGTGAATTTGTTCGTTTGTGCATTAAGAAGAGAATTTCTGAATTGGAAATGATTCAGAATCACCCTAATAGCGAAGGAATCCTATCTATGTTAGCTTCTGAAAAAGTTTTAGCAAAAGATTGGAATAATAAATTAGATGAGAGATGGGATAATGTTTGATCAAAGAGAAATTGTGCTTATTCATTTTCCTTATTCTGATTTAACTCTTTCTAAAAAACGCCCAGCTTTAATAATTTCTAATGAGAAAATAAATAAAATGCAAGATCGGATTTGTTGCCTCGTGACAACTAAACCTCATAAAAATGATTTGATTATTTCTCAGTCTTGTTTTGAAGATGGGCAACTTCCTTTTAAAAGTTTCATCAAGCCACATAGAATTTTTACAATTTCTGAAGAAATTATAATAAAAAAACTTTGCAAAATAAATAAATCCTTGCATAAATCTGTTATAAAAAAATTAAATGAATATTTAAGGTGAATTTTTAAGAGGGGATAATTTTTTAAATATGATTTTATTTAATGTTTAATGAGAAAAAAAGAGTTGGTTTTGTTTTTTTGTTTAGTTTTGTTAATTGTTCCTTTTACATCTGCATCTTTTTTAGGAGATATTTTTGGAAAAATTACTGGCAATGTTTTTG
>Ga0272441_10000179_pt1 | contig 143059 bp, 106 predicted proteins | sample SSMProp6N_FD_193582 | JGI IMG/M metagenome (GOLD analysis project Ga0272441, IMG submission 193582) | Marine sediment archaeal communities from Little Sippewissett salt marsh, Falmouth, MA, United States - SSM-Prop-6N | ecosystem: Environmental > Aquatic > Marine > Wetlands > Sediment ...
CAGTAGGAAGGCGGCATGAAAAATGATGGATATGATCCACCAGGGAGTACGGTGCACAAAGTCGAGCTTGTCAGTATGAGGCCCTACTGCTTCCTCAGCTTCGCCGTAGTACTCCTCTTCGTAATATTCATCAACACGGTTGACATGCGAACTTGTACTCATTTCGTGTCTCCTAACTCGTTATGTAGAAAAACAGGCATATATCTGTAATACACTTCCAGTGTTAAACATCCCATGGCAGTATGGAACAGCCGTCCAACCTGATTGTACCAGACAGGCTTTTCAATGTACCACGACCCGTCTGCGCATCCGCCTCTGCACTGGTTGTCGCACAGGAGTCTCTTGACCTCTTTGTTGAATTCTTTCCAGTAGTTCCCGCCCATCTGGAACATGGCAAGCGCGGTATAGTATATCCTGAAAAGATCAGCATCATTGAAATCCTCAGGAATTTCCTCGAGCATCGTGTTGGCATGGGCGCGCAGCATCGCTCCTTTCGTGCTTTCGCCGGTAAATACCCGGCACAGCATGCCGATCGCGGTGAGCGTTGCGTTTCTGCGGCTCGGGTTGTTCGTGCCCTTAACGAACTGGTATGCGACGTGATGTGCGAGTTTTGGGCTGCGTGTACCTTTAATGTCCGGAGTGACTTTTTCCAGGAACCGCTGCACCCCTTTCAGCCTCTCTTCAACGTCAAATCCAGCATACTTTGCTGATTTAAGGGCCATCACGTTCCAGCCGGTTATTGAGGTATCGTTCCGTTTGCTCTTCTTTGCATAATCCCAGCCCATGTATGCGTTCTGCCGGGCGAAAATTATATCAACCGCTTTTTGGGCCGATTCCCTAAGAAGAAGGGATTTTGTCATCCCGTAGGTTTCAATAACGGCCATTGCTGCGATAGCGTGCGTATAATTGCCCTCTGAGAAGGAGCCGTCATGTTCCTGAGCGTTCAGGAGAAAACTGATGCTGTCAGTAACCTGTTTCCGGAACTTTCCCGTTTTGTGGGTATGTCCTGCACCGAGATAGCAGAGAAGGCCCAGTCCTGTGGCAGCATTTTCAAGGCGGCGGGTTTTTTTTCGGCTGGCAACATGTCCGCTGGTTAAGGCCTCGGGCACATGTCTGCACGGCGGGTCCAGCTTGCATTCGTTGTGATAGTCCTCGAACGACCACGATCCGTCCGCTGCCTGATGCCGTTTGAACCAATTCAGAGCTGCCAGTACAGCCGCTTCCGTGACATGTGAGCCGCCGAACCGGATCAATGCTTCTTTGCGGTTGTTTCCTGTGCGGATATTGAACAGGCCGAATCCTTCCCCAAAGTCATCGATGGGGAACACCCAGTGTTCCCTGTTCATATTCATTTCTGATACTGCAGGATTCATGCGCTCGGTCGTGTGGGCCATGTCAAGTTCCTGGGGGATCAGAAAATCCTCTGAAGGCAGTTCCTTTGAGAATTCGAGTCCCGCCTCCTCTTCAAGGGGGCCGGGGGAAGCAAGGCCTGTATATGTATTGTTAATATTATGCTTTTTTCTTATGTATCCGTAGTTTTTTATCTTGCCTTGGGAAAGGCTCACTGTTGTTTTAAACCTGCTTTGTGCAGGAGGAAAGACCAGAAAAAAAGCTGCTATAAGAATGCAGGCCGCATGGAGCACGAGGGATATGCCCCACCATCCGGTTCTGCGGACGTATGTTTTTTTCCATGACTGTCCGTTTCCGGTTTCTTCGAATATTTCTGGTGCTGATCCGACTGCCAGCAGGGCTTTTCCGGGCGATGCCGCGAGAATATGCTCCTCCTCCCGGGCCTTTATGTCAAAGATCTTTTTCGCCCTGGCGTCAAGAGCTGCGTTCAGCAGGAATTCCTTTCTGACCTCAGGATCGGTCCGTATAAGTCTGTCAAGCTGCTGGATCTCTTCAGATTCTGCTGTACTGTTCAGAAAACGTGATATAAGAAGTTCGGTCTTTTTTTTCACGACAGCGCTCTTTCCTCTTCAATCTTTTTCTTTTCGATACATTTGCGGAGAAAGCGTCTCGCTCTGACCAGTATCATTTCGACTGCTCCGACCTTTTTGCCGATATATTCCGCAATATCAGCTATTGAAAAACTGTCTTTGTATTTCATTTCAACGACCTGCTTTACCGTGTTCTGAATCTTCTCAAGGCAGTAGGCGAGATACGTGTGCAGGGTATCGATCTCTCCTGAAGTCTGCACAGCAGTATCAGCGAGTTTTTCAACTGCTTCAGCGGAGAGTGATTCCTTTGAACGAGTTTTGGCCTGCCTCCATTTAAGTATCTCCAGCCGGGCTATTCCCAAAGCCCAGGATTTAAAGGGACGCGACTGATCATAGGTTTCGAATTTGCCCCATAATACCAGTGATACTTCCTGAAACAGTTCTTCAGCCTCTGACAGGTTTCCCGTGCATGCGAGCAGATATCCTGTTATCATGCTTTCATTGGCGAGAAAAAGCTTCATAAAGGTCTTTTTTTTGTCATCGCTCATGTCACGTTCCTTTACTTATATCCTCATTAATATATATATCCCAACACGGAAAATAAAAAAAATTATATCACACATAATATTCCCTGTCAACTTTCTTCTTGACTTTTCACTAAACCTGATATGATTTGCCGTTGTGATGTTAAGTTTTTTGTCGTTTCAAACGACAAAAAACTTGTATATTAATTACCGAGAGCATGTATAACAATACGCGTTAAAGACAAAAACTTTTTATTTACGGCTGAAAGCCGCGGTATTGAGATTGCCAATGAATGAAGATGTCCTGTGTCTTGGGCTTGATTCAAGCACACAGAGTCTTACAGCAACGGTCATAGACCCCGCTCAGGGAGTGATCGTTGCAGAGGAAAGCGTTCTGTTTGACAAGGACCTTTCGTCCTACGGCACTGTGAACGGGGTTTGTGCAGGGGAGGAGGAGGGTGAGGTCCATTCTCCGCCCGTAATGTGGGCGGAAGCACTTGATCTGATCTTCTCCCGACTCAAAGATTCAGGTGTGCCGCTCGAACGGGTGCAGGCTATTTCAGGGTCGGCCCAGCAGCACGGGAGTGTGTATCTGAATAAACGATTTAAGGGTGTGATAGGAACCCTTGATCCGGCTCAGCCTCTCGTTGAACAGGTGGCAGGCATCTTTTCCCGGAGTACATCGCCTGTATGGATGGATTCAAGCACACAGGAGGAATGCAGAGAGATCGAACGGGCAGCCGGAGGAAGGGAAGCGTGTATACACATAACGGGTTCTCCTGTTTTCAAGCGGTTTACAGGCCCTCAGATCCGCAAGTTCTTCAAAACGGACCCTGAAGGGTATTCAGAAACAGCGTATATCCAGCTTGTGAGCTCATTTATGGGCTCGTTCCTGACAGGGAAGCCTGTTTGTATTGAGCCGGGTGACGGCGCAGGCATGTCAATGATGGATATCGCAGAAGGGCAGTGGTCCCCTGTAATGCTTGAAGCCGTGGCTCCGGGAGTTGGCGACAGGCTTCCGGAGATACGCCAGTCCGATACTTCTGCCGGGCAGATCAATGACTACTTTGTCAAGAAATACGGATGCTCTCCTTCAGCTGACGTTGTCCTTTTTTCAGGGGATAATCCATGCAGCCTGATCGGAACCGGCCTTGTGGCCCCTGGCACAGCTGCAGTAAGTCTGGGCACGAGTGACACGATGTTCTGCTGCATGAAGGAGCTTAAAACCCCTGAGAAGGGGGAGGGAGTGGTGTTCGGGGCCCCTACCGGGGATTATATGCCCCTCATCTGCATGAGGAACGGTTCCCTGGCCCGGGAGCGGGTTCGTGACATGTACGGGCTTGACTGGACTGGATTTTCGGAATGCCTCAGAAAAACAGAGCCCGGAAACAGGGGAAAAATCATGCTTCCCTGGTTTGTTGAGGAGATATATCCATCCCTGGAAGGTGTACGCAGATACGGCCTTGCTGAGGATTGCGCGTGCGAAAATGTAAGAGCGGTTGTAGAAGCCCAGGCTATGGCCCTCCGCATACATTCCGAATGGATGGACGTACCTGCGGAAACGATATATATAACCGGTGGTGCGGCTGTCAACCCGGAGATACGGCAGGTGTTCGCTGATGTGTTTCAGGCGGAGGTGCACAGGTTCGAGACTTCGAATTCCGCTTCTCTCGGAGCTGCTCTGCGGGCACTGTTCAGAGCGAACCGATCCCGGGGGAATATGTGTTCGTGGCAGGAGGTTGTGGAGCCTTTTACCCGGCCTGTTTCCGGTTCCACAGCTGTCCCCGGCCCTTCAACCCGTGAAATATACGAGTCATTCCGTGAGCAATATATCGTGTATGAGAGGGAAGCAATAGGTTAAAAAATATTTTTTCAAGCTAAGTCTTGAAAAAATATTTTGTGGTTGACAAGCCCGATTGATATGGTAGGATTAGAATTTAGAATTTTTATACATCCGGACGCTGACTTCTGACTAAGGATAAACGGTTGTGACGGATTTCATTCACCTTCATGTACACAGCCATTACAGTATTCTTGACGGTGCCGCTACTGTCCAGTCGTTGGTTGGCAAAGCGGTGCAGGAGAACATGAGCGCGCTTGCGCTGACTGAACACGGAAACATGTTCGGAACCCTCGATTTCTACGCAACAGCAATCAAATCAGGCATTAAACCCATCATCGGTTACGAGGCGTACCTCGCGCCCAGAACGATCCGGGACCGTGACAAAAAACGGTACCATCTCACGATTCTCGTTAAAAACATGGCGGGATACAGGAACCTGATGAAATTGGCAAGCATTGCATACCTGGACGGGTTCTATTACAAACCGAGGATCGACAGGGAATTACTGAAGGAATACCACGAAGGCCTTATTGCGCTGAGCGGCTGCCTCTCTTCGGCGATATCCGAGGAAATACTCAACAACAACATGGACGGGGCCAGAACATGGGCTACCGAATTGAGGGATATATTCGGTGAGGAGGATTTTTACCTTGAACTCCAGAAGAACTACTGCGACGGGCAGCAGGAGGCGTATGAAGGCCATCTGGAGCTGTCCACTGAGCTCGGTATTCCTGTTGTTGCCACTAATGACATCCATTATATTGACAGGAGCGATGCCGAGGCCCATGATGCGTTTCTCTGCATCGGGTACGGGAAACTGGTAAGGGACAAGGACCGTCATTCGTTTCAGACGCAGGAGTTTTATTTCCGCAGTGGCGAGGAAATGGAAGAGATGTTTTCAGATATTCCCGAAGCCCTGGAGAACACGGGTAAGATCGCGCATCGGTGCAATCTAGAGCTGAATTTCGGCGAGCAGCATATGCCCAATTTCGACATAGGCGATGAAACCATAGCTAACCGGGATATGCTTGAAGAATTCTGTTTTGAAGGTTTGAAAAAGCGGTATCCTGACAAGCCGAAAGAGGCTGTGACCCGTCTTGAGCACGAACTGGACGTCATTGAAAAAATGGGATTTGTAAACTATTTTCTCATTGTGCATGATTTTGTGAAGTATGCCGAGGACAGCGGGATCCCAGTCGGGCCCGGACGGGGATCGGCAGCAGGATCGATCGTGAGCTATACCCTCGGAATAACCAAAATAGATCCTCTCAGATACGGCTTGCTGTTTGAGAGGTTTTTAAATGAAGGACGCAATGAGCCTCCTGATATCGACATAGATTTCTGCAAAGACAGAAGGGAGCAGGTCATTGAATATGTCAAAAGGAAATACGGAAAGAACAATGTTTGCCAGATAGCCACATTCGGGACACTCGCTGCTAAAGGGGTGGTCCGTGATGTGGCCAGGGTTCTCGACATCGAATACGACAGGGCGGACAGGATCGCCCGTCTGATACCGAACGGCCTCGGCATAACCCTGAAAAAAGCGGTCAGCATGGAGCCTGAGCTCAGGGAGATGGTGGAGCACGATAAGGATGTTCAGAAGATATTTGAGATTGGGTCAAAGCTCGAAGGGCTGATCAGGAATCCAGGCACGCATGCGGCCGGGGTCGTGATTTCAGATAAACCTATTACGGAATATTCACCTCTGTTCCGGAGCGGGGATATTATAAGTACGCAGTATGACAAAAAGGCCACTGAAAAGGCAGGCCTGATGAAAATGGATTTTCTGGGCCTTGTTACACTGACCATTATTGATACTGCCCTGAGGATGATAAAGAAGAACAGGGGCGAGGATGTCAATATTCATGAGATTTCCCTTGACACAAAAGGGGTATATGACCTTCTCGGCAGGGGGGATACGCTGGGGGTTTTTCAGCTCGAGTCGTCCGGTATGCAGGACCTGGTAAAGAAGCTGAAGCCCGACTGTTTTGAGGATATTATCGCCCTGGTCGCCCTATACAGGCCCGGTCCCCTGGGAACCGGGATGGTTGACCGTTATATTGACTGCAAGCACGGCAAAAGCAAACCGGACTATATCCATCCGAAACTGGAGGATATACTGAAACCCACCTACGGCCTTTTCCTGTACCAGGAGCAGATAATCCAGGCTGCTCACGAAATAGCCGGTTTTTCCCTGAGCAAGGCGGACACATTCAGAAAGGCGATGGGAAAAAAACAGCCGGAGATCATGGTAAAATACGGGAATGACTTTATTGAAGGATGCATAAAGAACGATATCCCGCGGGAGACTGCGGAACGGATATACAACAACATCAAACACTTCGCTGAGTACGGGTTCAACAAGTCCCATTCGGCTGCATACGGATGCATTGCCTATCAGACAGCGTACCTGAAAGTCATGTATCCCATTGAATACCGTGCCGCCCTTATGACCAGTGAAATGTCTAACACGGATAAGCTTGAAAAATACAAGGAGGAATCTGAAGGTTCTGGTATCGAGGTGCTTCCTCCTGATGTCAACACATCCCAGCGCAGATTTTCCGTTGAAGCCGATAAAGTAAGGTTCGGGCTTGAAGGGATAAAACGGGTGGGTGCAAAGGCGGTCAGCGCGATTCTGGAAGCCCGGGACAGAGAAGGTTCCTTTACGTCAATATACAATCTGTGCGAACGGGTCGAGCTCAGCAAGGTCAACAAACAGGTGATGGAAAGCCTTATCAAGAGCGGGGCAATGGACTGTATTCCCGGGAACAGGGCACAGAAGCTTGCAGCCCTCAATGACGCTATGGAGCACGGAGCTTCGGTTCAGAAGGAACAGGCAACAGGGCAGATGAGCCTTTTCGGAGATGAGGAGACGGATTTCAACGTCTATCTTCCTGATGTGCCCCCTCTTGAGGAGAGTGAGCTTCTCAATTTTGAGAAAGAGGTCATGGGATTCTACGTATCCAGGCATCCTCTTGCCAAACACAGGGCTGATATCGAAAAATATGCGACCGAGCAGGTGGCGGATATCAAGGATAAGCGTTCGGGAAAGCATGTGGTTATAGGCGGGATGATCAAATCGGTGAAGACGTTCTTCACAAAGACCAAGAATGAAAAAATGGGGATTCTTGAATTTGAGGGTCTGAGCGGCTCATGCAGAGTTGTCTGCTTTCCCTCGGTCTACAAACAGTACAGCCGGTTCATTAAAGAGGACAGCATCCTTTTTGTAGAGGGAAAGATCGATAATGTACGCGACAACAACACGGTGCTGGCAGACAGGCTAGTCACGTTTGAGGAGGCCCCCCTTGAGTTCGTCAGGCATGTGACCATATCCATAACTACAGCCGGAATGGATGAGGATATCATACAGCAGGCGTATGCCCTGTTCAAGAAATACAGGGGGGACAAGCCGGTCTTTTACAGGATCGAAACTCATGACAAGAACATAATAACCGTTGAGTGCGGGAGGGAATTCAGAATAAAGCCTGTTACAGGTTTCTGTGACGAAATCAACGAGCTTTTCGGCAGGAACAAACTCTCTCTGGAGGTGAAATAGGAACATATGGTCGACAGGGACACACATGGTACGGAAATACGGAAGATGCTTTTCTGGACAGTATGCTGCGTGCTATGCACGCTTTCTTCCGGCCTGAATGCAGCAAAGATCCCTTCAGACATTATCGTACCGAAACTTAAGGAGATAGGGGAGTCCCTGACAGGCGGGGTCACAGCCGAATGCAAAGAGCTTTTTGTCACCTATCTTGAGATATTCAATATGTATGCTGAAGATATCAGCGCGGAATGCAGCCTGACAGATAAACATAAGCTGAAATTCGAAAAGATACGGGGATCCTTCTACGGAGGAGAGGTTTCCGGGTCTGTAAGCGTTATACTTGAGAAACAGGTCTCATACAGGGTTGACCTGGAATTCACATCGGTCGATTTCCAGTGGTTTTCAATGAATTTTTTCGATCCGGGAACTAAATTCCGGGGAAAGATAAACGGCAGCCTGAGTGTGTCCGGCAATGATGAGGGGGAAGTACACGGTACGCTGGATTTGAAGCTGAAAAACGGGTATATCGCGAACTTTCCGCGCTGGTTTTCCATGTTCTCCCTGATGAACGTTAATCCGATCAGGTCTCAGAAAATATCCGAAGCCAAGGTTAAACTGACGCTGAGCAAAGATACATTCCATATCCGGTCATGCTTTTTCAAGGCCGGAGATATTACGATTACAGGCAGAGGGCATATAACGTTTGACGGAGAGGCCGACATAGTGCTTAATCCCCGCGGCGAGCACCCCATTATCAGCATGATCCCCATTGTGGGGAATATTGTGCGGTGGCTCGAAAAAGGATTATGGCGCATTACTATCAAAGGTCCTCTTTTTTCTCCTACATACAGAATAGACCCGTTTTAAGGACAATCAGCAGTGACACACTGGGATATAAACGCTCAGGACGTTTCGTGCTGCGAATGTGCAACCCCTTTCGAAGAGGGGAATTGCGTTGTTTCCAATATTTCAGAACAGAACGGCGAATTCAAGCGCAGGGACTACTGTCAGCAGTGCTGGGACAAGGTCGGCACAAAAGAGTCGTTCTATTATTGGAAGAGCATATTCAGCCGTGAAAAAAAGAAGAGCGTATTCATTGATGATAACACGCTTATGGACTTTTTTACCAGGCTGACAGAGGAGGACAGCGAAGAAAAACAGAATTTCAGGTATGTTCTGTCCCTCGTGCTTATGAGGAAGAAAATACTCAAATTCGATGACGTATGCAGAGAAGGGGACAGGGAATACCTCTTGATGGAGGATAAAGAGGGTCGTGAGTACAGAGTATGGGACCCTCATCTCGCCAAGGAAACGCTGGCAGATGTCAAACAGCAGATGAGCAGTATTCTGCATCAGGATTTTTTATCAGAAGAAGAATAAAATTTTTAAAAAAAATTGTTGACAACGCTGTCAGAGGAACTATAATTATTCCGTTAAGGCAGAACCGTTAATTCCTTAAAAGGAAGGATGCCATGAAAAAATATGCTATATGTATACTTTTTATAATGGTTGCAGGCGCGGGAACGGGATGGGGTGTCAGTTTCTTTGAACTGGAGATAGCCAGCAATGTTGTTCAGGAAACTGAGTTTGATATTTCCGGTCCTGTTGATAAAGGCACAATCACGCTTGCCGACGGAAGTTCGATCGGTGTATACATTGGGACTGAAATGGCCCTTGATTTCAATATGAAGCTCAATTTTGAGCTCGGGTTCCACGGGGGAAAGTACCAGATAGCAAAATACTATACGGATTCAGGTTGGGATCAACCGACCAAGTCGGAGATGAGCTACTATAACTATATCTTCATGGTGGGCATACGGCTGAAATATGATTTTCAGATAACCGATTCCATCAGTATAGAGCCCTATATCCTGACCGGTCTTACTCCGCTGTATATGTATACTCCTTCCAGCTATCTCTCTAATACGCTTGATGATGATCTGGGATTTACCGATAATCCCAGCTACAACTTTGAACAGTCGAAAATATGGGTTCTCGATTATTTCGGTATAGGGTTTGATATCGATTTTTCACAGGCCGCTGTTGAGTACAGCGGTTCATCCAAATTCAAAGTGGGCCTGTCCTATAGAACATTTGACAGGGATGTAAAATTCCACAGTGATATAGAGGCCTCAAGGCTCAACCTTCTCTGTCTGACGGGAACAGTCCTTTTCTAACGGATCCCATCGGGGGAAACGGGTATGGGAAAATATATTTTTCCAGTTTTAATTATATGGGCAGTATGTGCTGTTCCGGTATGCGGCGCCGGTTTTTTTGAAATAGCTTTTGCTGCCGACACATCGCATACAAAAGATTTTGAGGACGGGCTTGCCGATGCGCCCGGATTCGGCGTGTTTTTCGGATATGAAACAGAGCTTGCAGGCAGCGGCGTGCTGTTCGATGTGGAACTCGGGTACGAGGTCAGTACACACGAACTGAAAAAACCGTTCGATGACCCGGACTACTACTACCGCAATCACAGGGGTATAATGGGACTGAGAGCGAAATACGGCGGACTTGGATGGGTCGAGCCCTATATAGGGCTCGGTTTCATTGTATACGCCTTTTATGACAATTCCGACAAGCTCGCGGAGCCTCCTCTGGATTTTCCGAATTTTGAGATCACTAAAAATTTCAGCGGACTGTATTCGGTTGTGGGTATTGATTTCTTCTTTTCGCGGAAAGGCAATTACTCCCTCGGCATTGAATTCAGGACCATGGATTACTCTGTCAAGGACACGGATGACGGGTCGTCGGAATCTGATATCAGCGTCAAACGGCTTGCGTTCAAATTCTCTGTACTTTTCTGATACTGTATACCACGCACACAATTGGCCCCGGTTTCTCACGCTCCTCTGTTTCCTCATATAGAATAATTTGTCTATACCGTCTATACATTGATTGACGGCATTTTCTGGTAGCCGCAGCTTTAAGCTGCGCATTCGGAGCTATGGCGTAGTCGGATTGGAATACTGGAATGCTGGACGATTGGAAAAGACTGGTACCATTATTCCATTTTTCCACCATTCCATCATTCCTTTGTCAAATATTGAGCGATTATGAAATACAATAATAAGAACTGTAATATCATTAAATTGTAGAAATTTTGAGATGCATGCATAAGGAGAAATATAATGGCGATGCTGCGTAACGTTTCAGAAGTGAGTGGCCCTGTTATTGGTGTATTCTCTCCGATCGACGGACGCAAGGCGGCAATGGACCGTCAGAAGGAGCGGGTTATGGACCGGCTGAACAAAACCGCACGGTTCATTGATGAGTATTATATGTCTCCTGACGGGAAACGTCCGCATGTTGTTGCTGCTGATGAGCCGATCAGGGATACGGCTTCAGCGGTCAGGGTGGGAAAGTATTTCAATGAACAGGGGGTCCGTGTAGCGGTTGGCTACAGTGATGTCTGGGCCTACCCTGGTGAGCTTGACGGGCTGCTGCTTCAGAACCTGTCAATGGGTCAGGTTCCGCTTCTGCAGGTTTCGGGGAATTCGGCTGCGTGGCCCGGTGTAGTGTATAATTTCGCCGTTACAGGCATGGAGGCCCAGATGGGGTACCTCTCCCACAGGATTATCGGGGATGTTGATGAGGATACGGGTGAATTTACAGAGGACCTCAAGCAGGATGTGCTTGACTGGATTGCTGCTGCTGTCACATTCGCCGGCATGTGGGGAACACCGTACGCGGCATTCGGAGGCGCGTCCATGAATATGGAAACGGGAATGATCCACAGGATAACCGCGCGTCGGTACTTCGGCATCAATACGGTGGATATTGACATGATCGAGATAGAAAAACGTATCGAGAAAAAGGGATATGACACAAAGGAGGCTGATCAGCTGTTTGACTGGATATCCGGGATGATGGGGGACAGGATTCTCTATGACACGGGCACGGGAACTGAGGAGAATCTCAGATATCAACTCTGCATGTATATTGTTATGCGGGATATAATGAAGGAGCTCGGTGCTTCTGTCGGAGGCTTCCAGGGGCAGAGACAGTGGACAGATTACCTGCCTACGGGTGATATCCCCGAGGCTTTACTCAATGATAATTTCGATCATACGGGAAAGAAGGTTCCTGTTGCGTTCGCTACTGAGAATGATTTCAACGCGGGCCTTACTCAGCGGGTCAATGTCGGTCTTTCAGGGGGCCTACCGGCTATATTCATGGATTTCAGAAAAGCCTATATAAAGGAAAAATTCGTTGATTTCTGTAATTCGGGCAATCATCCGCCTTTTTACGCGGGACTCGACTGTGAGGATCCGGCCCGAAATTACGAGCATATACGGTTCCATCCAGTAATTGAAAGCTATTTTCCTGGAGGGGGCTTTTCCAATGAGTTCAGGGCCGCGGAAACGAATATGACCTTTGATCGGCTTCTGACCAGGCCTGACGGAATCCCGGTGCTTCAGGCTGCTGAAGGGAGATCGATTCTGCTTGAGGACAAACGGGCCCGCGAGGTTGAGGAGGCTTCAGACAAGACATGGCCTCATCTGTTCGGAACATTTGACGAGGACCTCAAACAGGTCGCGGACACGTGGGGCTGCAACCATGCTGTCGGAATGCCGGTCAGGCTGAAACGGCGTGTTCAGTACTGGGCCGATATCACCCGGGTTCCCATTATCGGGTATGAAAATTTTCAAAAAGGGGGACGGACAGAGCCTCTTCTCTATCAGATGCTTGGAGGAGGAACCGAAGCGCGTGTTGCGGTCGGTCCGAGGATGTGAACCGACCGGATATTTCCTGAAAAACAATTGACACAGGACATGCTGGACATATAATGTGTCCTGTCGTATTGCCGGGAGGGTGAAGGATCCGGTGATCCTGGCGGACTTCAAATCCGTTCAGAGGTGCTGAAACCATCTCTGGTGGGTTCGACTCCCATACCTTCCCGCCAATTTTTTTCGGCGGAAGCCGAAAAAATTAGGATTTTTAAAAGGAAGACACATATGCCCACACAGATCGGATCCGGTCGGAAAGGACTGCTGTGAATGGCGACAGCCTTAAAGGGAAGATGCCCTCTGTGCACGCGGTTCTGGAGCAGGAGGAACTTGCTCAGTTCGCACGCCGGATCAGAAGGGATGTGATCGTGTCTCAGATACGGGAAGTGATAGAGGATTTCAGGAGATCGTTCACACAAGGGGAGACTGAACCGCTGACAGCCGGGGAAGCTGCACAAAAGGCTGCTCTGCGGCTGCGTCAGCTCAGCACTCTGCGTATGAAACGGGTCATAAACTGCACAGGCACTGTCATTCACACAGGCCTGGGACGGGCGGTGCTTCCCCCCGCGGTCCGGGAGAAGCTGAACGATGTTCTGAAGGGATACTGTTTTCTTCAGACTGAACAGGATGACCTCACCCGCACGGTGAGGGAACGGTTCATTGCCGACCTGTTCATGGAACTTACAGGGTGTGAAACAGCGGTGGTGGTCAATAATAATGCAGGGGCGGTGTTTCTGCTCCTCCGTTCCCTTGCAGGGGGGAGGGAGGTGATCATTTCAAGAGGGGAGCTTGTTGAGATCGGCGGCTCGTTCAGGATTCCTGATGTGATGAAGCAGGGGGACGTCACTTTGGTGGAGGTCGGCACCACGAACAGAACAGTACTGGATGATTATGCTGATGCTGTAACGGAAAAGACTGCGGCGATTATGAAGGTCCATCAGAGCAATTACCGGATGGAGGGGTTTACCGGTGCTCCCGGTATATGTGAGCTTACAGAGCTTGCTCACGAACACGGCCTATGCATGGTCCACGATCTCGGAAGCGGAACTATGGCGGACCTGTCATTATCAGTTGAGTCGGATGAGCCTCTTGTGCAGCACAGCATTGACGCAGGGATTGATGTCCTTTGCTTCAGCGGAGACAAGATTCTCGGCGGGCCTCAGGCAGGCATCATCCTGGGGAAAAGCGAATTTCTCGAACCGATGCGCACGGACCCCTTTTTCAGAATACTCCGGCCCGGCAAAATGACGCTGATCGCCCTGGAAGCGGCCGTCTCAATATACCTCATGGACGAAGAAGCCCTTTTTGAACAGGTTCCCGTGCTTGAGATGCTTTCAAGGGATATAAACATCATCAATGACTGCGCGGAGCGGCTTCAATCGCATATCACTGGGCTGAGCGGATTTTCTGCCGAGGTCATAGATGAATATTCCGCAAGCGGAGGCGGAGCCCTTCCCGGGATACGGATCCCCACCCGTGCGGTCGCAGTAACCTGCGGCTCCCTGAACGCGGACAGGCTTTCATACCTCCTGAGGACGCTTCCGGATATTCCCGTGCTCGCGCGCATCAGCAGTGATAAACTTCTTCTTGATCCCCGGACGCTGCTTCCGGGAGAGGAAGAGGAGGTGCTGAAAGCCTTTTCGGCCGCTGCTGAAGCGGTTTCGCGAAACAGTGGCTGAAAGGGACCGTACATGCCGGTGATCGTTGGAACAGGCGGACATGTTGACCATGGAAAAACACTGCTTGTGACACGGCTCACCGGGCATGATGAGGACCTTGACCGGTGGGAAGAGGAGAAAAAAAGGGGCCTGACCATTGATCTCGGGTTCGCCTTTATGGAGGACGGGCACGGAGGAAAGGTTTCTTTTGTGGATGTGCCCGGGCATGAGGATTTTGTGAACAACATGGTGGTGGGGGCTACAGGCATAGATATCGGCCTTCTTGTGGTTGCTGCTGACGACAGTGTTATGCCCCAGACCGTTGAACATCTTGATATCATGGACCTCTTAGGTATAACCGATTATATTGCTGCCGTATCGAAGACCGACACTGCCGAGGAGGAGATGATACCTGTTGTGGAGGAGGACGTGCGTGACCTGTTCAGGGCGCATCCGGGCTGCACCCTTCACAGTATCGTCCGGACATCTGCGTCTGAAAAAACCGGAATTGATGAATTGAAGGAGAACATACTCACGCTGTGCGCATCTGTAGGCCGGAAGCGGGATGACAGGGGATTCCTGCGCCTTCCTGTGGACAGGGTTTTTACGGTCTCCGGTTTCGGTACTGTTGTCACCGGGTCCCTTATATCGGGAACGATCAGGACCGGAGAGGATGTTGAGATCATGCCGTCGGGCGTACGGGCACGCGTCAGGGGGATCGAAGTGGATGATGAGTCTGTTGAAGAGGCTGTCCGTGGGCAGAGGACAGCCCTGAATCTTTCAGGCATTGAACGGGCCGGGGTCGGACGGGGAGACCAGGTTGTGTTTCCAGGCTCCCTGGACCCCGCGTACATGGTGAACGCTGTGGTCAGCCCGGCAGTGTCGCTCAAAGAGCCGGTCGCGAACAGAAGGGAGGTCCGATTCATGTGCGGAACAGGCAGCAGGGTGGCGCGTATCGAGATGCTTGACCGCAGAGAGATACGGCCGGGGGACAGACAGTGCCTTGTCCAGCTCCGGTTTAAGGAAGCCGCACCCGTAAAGAACCTGGACAGGTTCATATTGAGAGAACTTTCTCCCGAAGTAACAATAGGGGGAGGCACGGTCCTTGAGACTGCCGACACCAAACTGACCGGAGCAAAGACCGGAGACATTGACCGCCTTAAAAAGCTCATGTACGTTTCACCTGATCAGCGGATCGAGGAGTATATTCGCAAAAGAACGCACGAATTCACCACTGTGGAGCAGGCCGCGTTCGAAGAGAACCGCCCTGCAGAGGAGGTCGGGGAGGTCATGGAGAGACTGTCAGGTCCTTCACTGCGGCGCATCGGGGAGAAATATATTCATAATGATACCGCATCCCTGTATGCCGATGCGATCCGTTCCGCTCTCAGCAGGTTCCATAACGACAATCCATACGATCCGGGCACGGATGAAGCCGGCATCATGAACCGCCTGCCCCGATACTTCAATCCGGACATAACTGATACTGTTCTGGATAAGATCGTAGAGGCGGGAGATGTTATACACCAGGACGGACTATACAGGGTTAAGGGATTTTCGGTCTCCCTTTCTGATGAGGAGGCGTCATGTGCGGAAAAAATTCTTGAGACAATGCTCTCTTCCGAAAACAGGTATACGCCCCCTTCAAAAGAGGAGATTGCATCCATGCGGGTGCCGGACAACGTGTTTGAGAACGCATTCCGCTATCTGATGGCAAGCGGAAAGCTCGTACAGGTTGCAAAGGGGATACTGTTTCCGCGGGAAACGGTTGATGAGGTTAAAAAGACGGTGGAGGGACACATACGGAAAGAGGGAAACATCGAAGCCTCACAGCTCAGGGATGCTCTCGGAAACTCACGGAAATATGCGATTGCCCTCCTCGAATACTTCGACGACACAGGATTCACTCACCGCATAGGCGATTCCCGCGTTCTGAAAAACCCGGAGTGATTATGAACGCGGAACGCGGAGTTCGGAAGTCGGAACGCAGAACACATAGAAGGTACTCAGGTTAAAGCCTGCGCCTACCTTCTTCTGACTTCTGCCCTTGAGCTGTGTCGAAAGGGCTTCACCTCCATGCCTGCAGATATTTCAGTATCTGTTTCGCCCTGCGTCCGTAGTAATTATCCGGTGTGTTTTGTGCAATGCTCTCCAGGTATTTTGCAGCGAAATCAACCTTGCCCTTTTTAAAATACTGTTCAGCCATCATAAACACGCCCTGGCCTTTTCTTAGCTTGCGGACCGAAGGGTCCTTTCTGGTCTTGGACTCCGCTTCCTTGAGCTTTGCGGTGAAATCATTCCTGATCCCCCTGAATTCAGTAAGGGCTTTGAACGTCAGTCTGTACGCTTCGTCGTATTTTTTTTCGCTGATCAGTTGGTCAATATCTTTAAGAAGGTTCTGCTCAAAAGCGGAGATCAGCTCGGCTGCCCTGTCATATATTTTCTTGATATTTCCCGATTCAGCCTTTTCGTACGGCTGAATAAGTCTGTACGCTTTGGCGATATGCCCGTATTTCAGGTAAAAGGGGAGCTTTTCGAACTGTTTGGGCAGGTATTTGAAATCCCTATACGGAAATGTGATCCACTTTTTCTTTTTTTCAGAGAGGGTCACATTCTCAAGATAGTTTTTCCCTGTTTTGACTACATAGGAGTAGGCATCCGCTGTTTCGATCAGGGTACCGTCCGAGGATAAAACAGCAACAGATTTCTGTGTGTTGCATACTTTTTGTTTCAGTATATTTTTGTGATCTCCAAGCTGCGGTATCTGCTCGATTTTCGGATACTTCTGCTTCATCAGCCTGTACTGGCCTTTTCCGAACACACCGATAAATGCTACATTGCTGTCCTTGAATTTCTTCTGCCTTCTGGCGACCCACCGGGCCGCTCCTCCGTCTGTTGTGCCCGATCATGACGAGCATTGCTGCCAGAAGAAAAACACAGGATAGGTATCTGTGTATTTAAGGTTTCCGAAATTGACCTGGTCCTCTGTAAGCCAGTTGGTATACAGGAAAGACTCAAGCACATTGACACTCTCGGCGCTGTATACCGGGCCGCTTGAAACCGCTGCAGCAAGTATAAGGGCTGTTCCGAAAAGAATCCGTTTCATATCAATACTCCTTTTAATGTGATATTTGGTAGTAATGTACCATATCCCAGCGTTAAATCAAACAAAAAACAAAAAAACCTTGGCTTCTTTCCTCCCGAAAGGAGGTAGCAGCAGCTTTTAATCTGCGTTTTTATTTTTCGAATTTCGGTCATTAGTATTTTGGATGTATTTGAAACTTGGTGCTTGTTATTTGGAATTTCCCGGCTTCCCCGGGTTCCCCATCTCTTCAAACCGTTTTTCACCGAATTCCGCCGGTACTCCGCATAGGCCCGGGCCTTTCAGGTTTTCCGTGCGAATTCTCCCGTTTGTAACTGTAAATACTTCAGGGTACAGATCCATCATATCTTCATTCGCTCCGGGGCAGTACTGGCGGCCGTTCCCTTCGATCGCTGCTGCATAGGGCATATGTGCGGCAAGGCTTGCAGAATGCATGAAATTGGTGGAAACGCACGTCAGGTCCTGCACGCACAGGAACCTTCCCCGCTTTTGGGCCGCGGCACCGAGAAGAAGGGACTGGGACTGGCCTTTGCATGCTTTGAGTGCCACTCCTGAATACCCCATCTCTTCGCTGAGAACAAGGCTTTCATACCCGACCAGTGATTCATCAATGACCACCGGCTTTATTGTATTCGCAGCATGCATTTTGTTTTCAGGATGGGCTTTGAGGTCCCGGCCGGAGGGCTGCTCTATATACTGTATGCGTGCGATCGTCCGGGGTGAGGTCTCTTCAAGACGGGCCAGGAAATCGAGCAGATAATCTACATTCCGGCACTGCTCATTGAAGTCAAGAGAGAATGTCCATTCCCTTTTCCCTGCTTCAGCCTCTGCCTGTTCAGCGATCCTGTTCACGTCTGCAACACGGTTTATATCCCATTCAAGGTCATCTCCGTTTAGCTTGATCTTCAGATGGGTGAGCCCGTCAGCCATGATCCATTCATACAGTGTTTCCGGAAAACCGTCATTGATGGGTTCCTGAATATCACTGTCAGTCAGAGGATCGAGAGCGCCTACCAGGTGGTAGAGAGGCATGCTCTTTTTCGGGACAGAAGAGGTATAGGCGTCAGGATACTCTCCGGAAAAGCTCTCATCAAGGTAATACGAAAGGTCATGCGGAATATAATCCCTACCGAGTCCGTTATAGCAGTCAATGCCGTTCGCTTTTCCGAATCCGTCATGCAGGGCCGCATCAAAAGGGCTTGCTGCTACAAGCGCTGCAAGAAGGGGGATCGGGTCTTCAAGCCCTATTTCATCTGAAATTGTTCCGATCTCCTGCTCGAGTTTCGGTTCGAGAATACGGTTCAGGTCCAGAGGATGGAGGTGTTCTCCTCCTGAAAGGTCCGGAAGTATCTGTGCGATCCGTGCGGTCAATTGTGCAAGTGCTTTATGTTTGCTGCCGGGATCGACATTTTCGTTCGGAAATGCCCAGGATATCCCTCGGGGCATTGAACCGAATCCCACAGCCTCTTTGCCGCCGGCTGTTTCCACGCGTATTGCTGTTTCAACAATTTCTGAAGCAGTGCTGACCCGGCCTCCGAATTTTATAGGAGTCCGGTAGTCGAAGCGGACCGTGCCGAACCGTACTTCAAGGATCTTGATGCCGGCGGTCGAAACAGCCATACGAACGTTCCTTTTGAAACAGGTGCTTTACGGGTTCAGAATAACGCCGAGTGTTGTATCCGGATGTTTGATAAGCTCTTCACACCCCTCAGGAGCTTCATCAATGGGAAGCCGGTGCGTGATAAGCGGCTTAAGCAGAAGCTTTCCTTCGGAAGCGAACCTCAAACATTCTTCAAGGTTCCTCAATGTGTTCCACTGTACCAAGCAGGGAGGGTATCCGCTTCCTGATTCCCACTCTTTATCGTGGTACCCGGGCCCTGTACGGGAAGATTTTCTGATATCCATATTCCCGAACTGCACACCGAGATCAAGGTTTTCAAATGAGAGTCCTCCGATATCGACCACTGTACCCATTCTGTGCCCGTCAGGTGCTGTTTTCATCATATTCCTGAGCATTTCAAGCACGTCGTCTCCACTGCCCCCGAACGCGCATATTCCCGCATCCATGCCGTGTCCCCGCGTAAACAGGGCAGTCTGTTCCACAGGGTCCTCTTCCGATCCGTTTATTGCCAGGTCAATGCCGGTCTTTTCCGCGCCTTCGATCCTCATGGGAAACCGGTCGATCCCCATAACGTGAGCACCGCTGATGCGGGCCCACTGGGAAGCGATATTCCCCACGATTCCCAGTCCGACCACTGCTGCGTGGGAGCCTATTTTCAGGTCTGCTCTCCGCACCCCCTGCAGGGCAGTGGTTGCAAGGTGGGCGAATGCCGCCTCTTCGAACGTGACTCCGGAAGGAATGGGAACGGAAAGATTGCGGGGTACCACGCACACGGTTGCGTGCTGGGCGTATCCTGATCCCATACAGGCGACCTCCTGTCCCGGCTCGAATTCCGTTACTCCCTCTCCCGTTTCCCTTACAATGCCCGCGTTCCCGTACCCGAAAGGTTGGGCAGGTCCGTCTGAAGGGTTTTCCCTCAGCCGCGGCATCTGTCCCAGTTCAGTGCCGGGGCTTATCAACGAAGCCTTCACTTCCACTGAAATTGAACCGGGTTTCAGTTCAGGAACAGGCTCTTCAGCAACAGCGATCCGGCCGGCTCCGTCGCGCGTTACAACCTTTCTGGTCTCCATCATGCGGTTCCTTTGTGTTTTCGGGAACATAGTTATTAGTAAGCAGCAATTAGTAATTAGTTGAAAAAGAAAAAAGCCACCCTTCGACTTTCGACTTTTGACCTTCGACCGGGCAACCGGACCGGTTGCCCTTACTACCAAAAACACATAATATTCCCTGTGCGGCCCTTGTCAATACATTTTTTGAAATTTACCCCGATCTCTTCTTTTGAGGCTTCTGCATTCGTTTAGTGATTGGCGATTTAAAAACCTTCATAGAATCCTCTTGAAATATTAGTATACATGCTTATAATTTAAGCAGGTATTAATAGGAGCTATTTCTTAAATCTGCATTTCGACCTTGGACTTTCAACTTTGACGGAATCGTAAAAAGTCGGGATTACCTCGCTTTGGAGGGACGCGCTCTGTCGCGTCCGCCGTTATTACGCCGTTTAGACGGTATTTACGGCCACGACAGAGCGTGGCCCTCCATTTAAAAGACTTTTTACGATTGCATCAACTTTCGACTTTGGACGGCAGACTGCCCGGCATCGCCGGGTTATTGGCCCTATCCGTCCCATAGGACCTGTTTTTCTTTTTTGAAAGGCTTCGGATGGGCAGTGATAGCGGTATTATCGGTCCCCATGGAGGGTACCGGAATCTGAAATCTTTTCAGACTGCTGAAATAGTTTATGATGCTACTGTGCAATTCTGTGAACGGTTTGTAGACAGGCGGTCCCGAACTACCGATCAGATGGTTCAGGCTGCCCGTTCCGGAAAGCAGAATATAGCTGAAGGAAGTCAGGCTTCAGGTACTTCGAAAAAAACCGAGCTCAAGCTGGTGAGTGTTGCCAGAGCGAGGCTTGAGGAACTGCTCCTGGACTACCAGGATTTCCTGAGGCAGCAGGGATTGTCCCAATGGGACAAGGACCATCCCCGCACCCGGGAGATCCGAAAGCTGGCCTATACGTCAAATAGGTCCTATTCTTAAATGAGCAACAGAATAACCAGAGTTTTTAACGAGCCCCCCTACGACCCTGACAGGGACCAGGAGGCCAAGTCGGAAACGGGAAAGCTGCCGCTGGCAGGAGTGGGAAAGAAGAATAAAAAGACTATTTTTAATTTCATGAGATCCATCAGCTTCAGGTGGTGGTGCCTGATATTTCTCGCGTTTATAATCATTGCAGCAGCAGTGATATGGTGCCTTCTTGTATATATAAGCCGTAAGGAAATCTTCCGGCAGAAGGATGAGGTGCTTCCGAAGATACAGGACATAATTTCAGCACGATACGGTAACATTGAGAAAAAAAAGAACGGATTCGATTATCTGAACGGTCTTCCCGATATGCTGGATATTATTGAAGCAACTTACGAAGACTGGGACGATCATGATAACAACAAGTATTTCCAACTTTCTTTGGACAGGAAAAAGGAACGGCTTAATAAGCTGGAATTGTTCAAACGGTGTGAGGATATCAGAAGAATATTCGAATATGATATGATTGCACCGGAATACTATAGAGATTATTTAAAAGGTAATTTGCCGGCAGGATTTGACTGGCATGGCGATTATTGTATAGGCCTCATCAAAACAAAGAATGCAGTACAGTGCCTGTGTTTAGCTGCTGAATATTATCTGGAGAAGGGGGACCGTAAAAAAGGGATACAGCTTTTTATTGACTGCTTCAGATTTATTGATATGCTTCCCAGAGAAGGGCTGATAGATGTCATGATTAATGCAGCCTGCAGATCGATACTAATACATGCAGTACTTAAATATCATAAACAATATAATTTAAGTGAACTTAAGGACTTTTCAGATAAGATATCACGGATATGCATTGCAGATTCAGGGGAATACTTTCAGTGGTTTTTATGGGAAATAGCATTCAGCATGGAATTTTACTTAGAGTATCATTCTATGATGGCCGGCCTGTACACTGCAGAATCTGTAAAACAGTTCAGAAAGGGCTATGACATACTTAAAGCAAATATTGACCGTAATGACTTTATGAGAGGGATCAGAGAGGCAGAAAAATTTGCCGCAGATCTTAAAAAACATAAATATCTTCATATTGTTTCTATTGTGGCGTTTCCGTCTTTGCTCAAGTCAATCATATCCCTTGGCGAGGGGGATGCGGAGGTTATGCTTGCCCTAATCGGGCTCAGGTCGCACATGTACAAACTCGAAAACGGCAAGTATCCCGGATTATTCAGTGATATGTTTAAAGAGGATGAGTTTGATAACATCACGATACATGAAAACGGCAGGAAGATGCTGTTCCGGGGCTATATGTTCGGTTTTATTAATACGAAGAGTGACGGTACAGAATATAATACACCTGAAAACCGCAGAACCGGATGTGCAGTATTCGCAGCACCGCGCGAATATCAGCTTACAGGTCAGACTATGTTTATAATACATGAGGATTTGACTATCTATTCCCAGGATACAGGCGCTTCCGGCACAATCACACAATGGCCGAAAGATATTGAAAAAGAGGGCTGGATAAATGATTTCTAAAAAAATCGGTATAGTTTTCATTTTAATTATATAGTTAGCTCGGGAGGATTTACATAATGAGAGAGATACCCCTTGTGTTCGCCTTCAGAATGAGCGGGTTATTACTTAGTCTGACAGTTGCTGTGGTCATCTGTAAGCTGAGAGCGGAGGATGTGAAGAGATCGAAAAATCCTTTGCCTGAAGGACACAATGGGATCGCTGCTAAATATGTAGGGGATAAGGGAATTGAAAAGGATAAGCATGTTATCTTTGTTGAGAAGTTCGATGCGAAGTCGTTAGATGCAGTCTTGAAACGATGGGAGAACGTAAAGAACAAGAGTATCATGACTTTTTCGTCGGATGTCCTGGAAAGCAGTAATGACAAGAAGTCCATTCTATTGACGCACGTGGGCGGCAAAGGCACCGGAGGACATCTGTACCGCGGCTTGCCGCCAGGCTTCGAAAAGGTTTATTTTCGTTTTTACACAAAAATTGATCCTGAAAGTTATCCTATACATCACTTTGTACATTTTGGAGGGTACAATCCGCCGACGCGCTGGCCTCAGGGAGGCGCCGGCGTTCGACCAAAGGGTGACGATCGCTTTACCATAGGAGTGGAACCTCATGGGAAGCGATGGGTTTGGGATTACTATACCTACTGGATGGAAATGCGCGGAAGTCCTCCCCGCGGAAAAACATGGGGCAATAGTTTTATCCGCAGTGAAAAGCTCAAGGTCCAGCGCGGAAAATGGACGTGTCTGGAAGTTATGGTGACTCTCAATCAAATCGGCGACTCGAACGGAGAAATGGCTTTATGGATTGACGGAAAACTGGTTAGCCGCCTCGGCAAAGGATGCCCGAAGGGAAAGTGGGTTTACGACAAATTTATTCCCGAACAGGGAGGTCCAGGCATCCGGTGGAACGATACGAAGAACGGGCCGGAACGATTAAAATTCCCTCAAGGGGGTGCGCCATTTGAGGGTTTTCGGTGGCGAAAGGACGAACAACTGAAGCTCAATTTTATCTGGATTCTACTTTACATAACCAAAGCCCCTAAAGGACATGTCTCACGGGTATGGTTCGACAACATCGTGGTTGCCAAGCAATATATTGGCCCCATCAATCCGTCGGTGAGGAAAAGCGATGATGAGAAGGGGCGAAGGCGGAAGCGACCCAGCGGAACTGGGATGCCTGCGGCGCCGGAAGTGGAAAAGTGACGCCCCGATTAAGGAAGCCGGATCTGCCAATTGTCCTTTCTCTTGCTGTCTTCATTCTGGGCAGTGCCCAGGGGTTCATGCCAGCCCAAGAGGCCGGTGCAAATGAGCTTGCGGCGTTCCTGCGTGAGACATCAGGGATCAAGGCAGGGCTCTGCATTCATGTCGGAACCGAAGATGGAAGACTCACGGCAGCGCTTGGGGGAGCACAAAACCTGGTCGTCGAAGGACTGAGTGCGGACAAGAAAGCTGTGGAGAAGAGCCGACGGTTCCTTGGGGAGCAGGGAATCTACGGCCGGGTGTCTGTGCAGCCGGGGTCTGGGAAAACGCTTCCGTACGCGGACAGTCTGGTTAATGTGCTGATTATCGACGATCTGCCGCGGCAGATCAGCTCAGGCCTGACTTTGAAAGAGATCATGCGGGTTGTCTGCCCTGAAGGTGTTGCCCTGATTGGAGATAGGACAGGACAGATGTCCGCCGATCGCCTGAAGGAAGTGTTGACAGCATCCGGTATTCGGGAACCCGGGATCATTAGCCGCCATGGGATCTGGGCGAGAATTATCAAGTCTAGGCCGTCGGGTACGGACGAATGGACCCAATGGCGCCACGGAGCTGATGGCAACGCAGTATCTCAGGACAGCGTTGATGTGCCGGGTGGCTTTCGTTGGATATCAGGCCCCAGGTCAATAGGCATACGCCGCGACTGGCTCCTGGCGCTTGTTGGGGCAAACGGCCGTGTTATCTACAGTCAGGAAAGGACGGAAGCCGACAATCCGCGTCAGTGTTTTCTAACGGCCCGTGATGCTTACAACGGTCTGCTTTTGTGGAAAAAGCAATTCCCCTTTGTCCCGGGGCCGAGAGGGTTGATGACTGTCGGCGGTCGAATATACACCACGATCAGTAAAGACGGTCCGCTCGTGGCGCTGAACGCTGCAACCGGCAATGTCGTGACTACATACGACACAGACGATTCTCCGGATGAAATGAAGTATTCTAACGGATATCTGATCCTGATTACGGGTAAGGAGAAAAGCGCCAAATGGCGGATCAGCGTTGTCAAGGAAGAAACTGGGAAGCGTTTGTGGACGCGGCTCTTTCCCGCAGCTCGGTATCCGGGATTCTACACGAGTCGTTTCAATCAGTACATGGTTGCAGGAGACGGCAGGCTGTTTTACCTGGAAGGGGCAGAACAGCAGTCCGTAGTGTGCGCGGACTTGGCCACGGGGCAGCAGAAATGGCGCTTAGCCGTTACATCCTGGCCTGTCATTGATCCGAAACCCCGGGGCAGAATTCCTTACTTGGCTATCTCGCTTTACAGCGAAGGAATGCTGTTCCTGACGGGCAACAGTATTGTTCATGCCGTGTCGGTAAAAGACGGTAAGCATGTCTGGTCCCATGAATACAAACGCGTTCAAAGGTACGGTGCCCATGCAACGGCATTCTTCACAGGGGGTCTGCTGTGGGTCCATAACAGGGCAGGGGGATCTGAGTGGCAGGGGCTGGACCCCATGACGGGTGAAGTGAAGAAACTGATTCAGCCTTCCCCACGGCCGGGGCGGACGCGATGCAGTCAATATAACGCAACAAAACGCTTCCTTATATGCGGCACAATGGATTTCCTCGACTGGAGGACCGGTAGCGTCCGTAATTTCATGGCTGCGCGTCATCCCTGCAGCATCTCGGTTATCCCCGCCAATGGCCTGATGTACACGTTTCCTCACCGCTGTACCTGCTATCAGATGGCATGCGGGTTCTTTGGACTTGCACCGGTGAGTGGTGCTGAGCATGGACGACTTCCCGATTCAGAGAAGAGGCAGAAAACAGGCTCCGCTTATAGAGCAGGCTTGAAGGAAGGATCTGATGGTAGAGGTCAATGGCCCTGCTACCGTCATGATTCGCGGCGGAGCGGCGCCACTCCGATGGAAGTCTCCCCCTTGATCAAACCAATCTGGCAAGCAGAGGTTGGGGATCCTTTGCAGAGCCGGGAAGTGGAAGAGGCAATCCCAGAACTTAACAGGATCACCAGTCCGGTCATAGCGGAAGGAAAGGTCTTTGTTGCCTCATCCGACACCCACCTAATCACTGCTATTGACGCCGACACCGGCAATCCCTGCTGGAACTACAGAACGGGGGGAAGGATTGATACACCTCCTTCTATTTTCAAAGGGCTTTGTATGCTTGGCTGCAACGATGGATGGGTCTACTGCCTTAGGGCTTCTGACGGAGAGGTTGCCTGGAGCTTTCGAGCAGCGCCTGGGGAACACCGCATCCCTGTATTCGGCCAGTTGGAATCTGCGTGGCCGGTTCACGGCAATGTGCTGGTGAAGAACGGCCTTGCCTACTTCGCTGCGGGGCGTCATACAAAGGCTGATGGAGGTGTCTATGTATACGCGGCAGAGCCGGAAAGCGGAAAGGTCATTTGGGAAAAAAGGATAACAGTACAGTGCCTCCTGGCCCATCTGCTTGTCAGCAGCAGGAGATCGGTCTACATGCATTCCCTGGAGTTTAACCCAAAGACAGGGGCAAACAGCTTGTGGGACCACAGACGCGACAAAAGCAAGAAATGTCTGCTGGGTGGAAAGAACACAGGATTCTTGGCTGGCGGCCCGCGTCATAAGAACGGAGGGGCATGGTCATACGGTCGAGTGCAAGGCTACCACCTGGTTTTCAACCAGAACAGAACGTACGTGACCGGTGACAGGAAACTTTGGCGGGGGAGGGAAGGTTTTGAGGGGATTCAAGCCTTTTCCAATGACAGGCAGGAAAAAGAGGCGCTGTGGCGTATCGCTGTTCCTGTTGCAGGAATACGGGTCATGATCCTGGCAGGTAACCTGCTGTTTGTGGGTGGAGTAGGGGCAGACAACACCCATGATAAGGGGAAATTGCAGATCTTTTCTGCAGAAAACGGCAGGAAGGTCCATGAATGCGAGCTTGCTGCACCACCGGTCTTTGATGGGATGGCTGCAGCATACATGCGATTGTACATTTCGACCGAAGACGGCAAAGTTCTTTGCCTCAGTACCTCGGAGTAAGCCGTAAAGAAGAAATGAAAAGAGGGGACAGACCACCAAAGAAGAAACAAAATCCGAGTGGGTTGAAGAGGGGGAAATTGGGTTAAATCAGGGCTGAAAACGGGGATTTTCAGTGTAAAATCGGTGGATATTCCGGATTTTTGAAAAACACGGGAAAACAGGGATTTTTCGGGAGAAATATAGGAAATAAGCGAAAATCAGTCGGTTATAAATTATTTAAATAGCATAAGTTATACTGGATTTGTTCATTTCGTCGTCTGACCCCTAAATTTCGACCCCTAAGTTTCCTGTCATTCCTCAATCTGTGGTCCGGAAGTCACCCTGTTAGGTGATTATTGTTTGTGTTGTTTTGTTTAATGTTTCATCATTCGATTTATAAACGGCAGTACGCGGAAGAAACTGACCGACGAGCATTAATGTCAATCCGATGACTCCGTTAAAAAAGACTGCTATTAATAACCCTGCCGGGATAACCAACGTCCATATAAAAAACTGGATTTTTGCATGGGGAATATGCAGCTCGCCGGAATTGTATGATTTTCTGAATTTCAGAGCAGACCATATCGAAATAAATGCCAAGAGAAATCCTGTACAAAAAAACAGTATTACTACAATATACACGATCCCCGGTATGCTGCCTCCCTCCCTGATACTGTTTGAGGCAATAGCCCTGCGCGTTACATTGAAGAGAATAGCGGCTTCACCAAGATAGGGCGCATCTGTTGAATTTGAAAGCAGCCTGGGTAGAAGAAGAGTGCCGTGCGGTAAACGCCAGTTGAAGGCAATCATTTCGGCAGTGAGAGGGTAGGCATGGTCAAATCTGCCGTTGGACCGTGCCGCACCTACCCCGAATGCACTTGCAGCTATACCATAGCCTCCGATCACAGGGCCGGAATCAACATCCATATACCACTCATTACCAGAGAGGTCTTTAGGAAATTCCCGGAAGCCCTTTATCAACAATCCTTCCTGCCAGAAATACCTTTTATAAAGGTCGTACCACTCCGATGCCTGTGCCGGCCACAGTTCCGGAGAAAAGAGACACACGTAGGAATTGCTGCAGCCGCGGGACGGCCCCTCGGGAACGCCGTTTTTTGAGTCAGCAGCATAAGGGGGAAGGTGCCGGCTGTCCAGGAGCTTTCCTGTAAATCCCCTGAGAGCTCTTGTGACAAAGGATGTATTATTCATATTCAGGACAGCCGCGGTACGGCGGACGCATGCAACAGCAGTTAATACATCACCAGGATAGCACTCATGAGGATAATCATCCATAAGCCCGTATGGGGAATTTTCCAGTTCTTCTTTGAATCTTTTAACCAGCTTCCTGAGCAGGGGAAGATGAGTCGTTTTTCCTGTCAGGTTGTAATGAGCAGTGATACCTGCCATGAGCAGCATCCTGTAGAATACATTCTCACGATTGAGGTAGTTGTCTCCCCAGTGTACCTTTACCCAGGATGCATGCACAGGATCGGTAATGATCTCGACTGCCGCATCTATTGCGTCCGAAGCGTATTCTCTGGGTGGAATTCTTGATAGTGAATGATTTTCTTCCCATGCCTGCTGAAGTGATTCGGTAGCCCACAGAAAAAAAACGGATCCGAATAACGGCCATTCAGTCCCGGATATATCCGCAGTTGAAAGATCCCGGGCGCATTCGGTCTCGAGACGCTTTTGTGCCCATTCCGCATACTTCGGTGAGAGATCGCGGTGTATACTGTATGCAAAGTCGGGAATCTTATTCTGACGTATTCCGGGATCACACAGATCGTGTATTGTCATTATGCCGGGGATTATAAAAAAATACAGAGCTGAAAATACGATAATGCCGCTATTCACGTATTTAACAGTTCCCCCCTCAACATTAACAGTACCTTCTTTTTTCTCTGAATTCATTTTGATATATTATAAGAACATTTGATAATAAATCTAATGCAAATACAAAAATATTTTAAAGAAAAGGGGGAACAGACCACGAAAATAGACCCCGAAAATAAAGAGGCCCGGCTTCCCAGCCGGGCCTCGGGGGGTGGGCTGAGCTATTCAGCAGGGCCCAGGAAGGAATCTGTGGTTCCCTGAGGGGGCGGATCGCCCGCTACCCATTCAGGGCCGTTTTCGTCCACATCTTCCTCGGCTTCTTCAGCAAGGCTGTCGCCGTCTTCCATGGTCAGGCCTGTATCCGAATCGTCCAGGTCGGTCTGCCATGTGACATGGCCGTCTGCAAACAGAACATTCGCTCCATTCAGCCCGTGATTGCATGCTGAAGCATCTCCGAGCACATCACGGTCGCCTGCCACTTCAAGGGCCGGGGAACAGCTTGTTGAAACTGCCCAGGCGAAAAGGCTGTACGAGCCTTTTGTCACTGTGCCGTCGTCCTGGATTTCCGGTGTTCTGCCGGGCATCGAATCAGCCCTGCAGTGGAACAGTTTCACCTCAGCGTTGTAGTCCGGATGGAGAAGCCCTAAAGCGGCCCCTGTGTTGTCTCCGCCCGTATAGCCGGGAATCAGCGGATACAGTCCGTTCCATGCTTGAGCATACATGTTGAGAGCAACGCCTATCTGGCGAAGGTTGCTGAGGCAGTCAGCCTTGTGAGCCTCTTTTCGGGCTGCGGCAAGAACAGGAAGAAGCATTCCTGCTAATATGGATATAATTGCGATTACGACAAGCAGCTCGATAAGAGTAAAACCTCGTGTATATGCCTTTCTCATTTTTCTCACCTCCTTTCTGTTTTTTTCTGGGGAGCCAAGCCTAGCGGAATATAGCCGGCTCCTGCCAAGAGAACATTGTGATTCCGCTGCTATTAGTACTGTGTAAATCCGTACGTGTTGAAAAAATTTGAAATTCCCTTGACATAAAATAGGTTGAATCTATAATTTTTCAGGAAACTGGTGTCAACGGATCCTTTTGCAGGATGCGGCTCTGTGAGTGATATACCTATTCTGCTGCGACCGGCTGCAAAGCCGGACAGCGGCGTTTTCGCACTGAAATATCCTCGATGTAGCCTCCGGCTTTTCCGTCCATAGAGCAGGGAAACTTACGAGGGCTGAAACCGGGGGAGTAATTTTAGACTATGGAATATTCTGAAAAGATAATCGACCATTTTACGAATCCACGGAATGTGGGGGAGATACAGGACGCAGACGGGATAGGCACAGCAGGTGATCCTTCATGCGGGGATTACATGAGAGTGTGGATAAAGGTTTCCGACGATTTCCATATTGAGGACATTGCATTCAAATGCAGAGGATGTCCCGCAGCGGTCGCGCTCGGGAGCATTATGACCGAAATGGCTGCCGGGAAACATATTGATGCCGCGGCTGAAATCACCGACTGGTATATAGAACAGGATGCGGGGGAACTTCCCAAAACGAAGAAACACTGCTCGAATATCGCTGCTGCAGCTCTTTACAGCGCAATTATGGATTATGTAATAAAATAATCCTGGTCCGCAGGATTATTTTTTTCCTTTTTTTCTTGAGTTTGAGCCCGATATGATTATAATTCCGAAGAAATCAGTTAAAGGTACAAGCGAGGCTAAAGCCCCGTGCTGCGTCAAACAGCATATACATCAACGTAGTGCGGCTAAAAGCCGCGGTATGAATAAAGACTGAATATAAGGAATATACATGAGTCATCTCAGAATAAAGAAAGGGAAAAAAGCGGGGAAATTGTATGAGATCGGCGAAAAGTCAACGATCATAGGCAGAGAAACGACTGCTGATATTCAGATAGATGACAAGGCAGCTTCGCGCGAACATGCTGAGGTGTTCAAATTAGGGGAAATGTATTTTGTCAGGGACCTCAACAGCCGCAACGGCACGCTGGTGAACGGAGAGCTTATTGACGAGGAGCTCCTTCGGGAAGGGGACGTTATCCAGATAGGGGAGACTGAATTCGCGTACGAGGAGAAAGAGGTCGATGCTGAGGAAATAACAGAGGATTCCGAGGACTTGATGTTCGATGATGCTGCTGACCTGGGAAGTACGGTCGAGTTCCATCTCGATGAGATCGCAAAGGAAAAGACCGCCGAAGCAACAAAAGAGGTGGAGAACTTAAAGACGATCTATCACATCGGGAAAATTCTCAGCTCTGAAGTAAGCAGTACCCGTCTTCTGGATGATATTCTAGATATTATTCTCAGGAAAGTTGATGCGGATAATGTGTATATATTCACAAAGGAAAAGGATACCGGCACGTTCAAGCCCATTGCAAAGAAAGTCGATCCGATTGCGGGTGCTGTAAAGGTGAGCAGGACCATAATAAAAAAGACAATAAACGAGACCAGGTCAATCATGACGAACAATGCCATGTCGGACAAACGGTTCGAGTCGCGGGACAGCATTGTGATGAAAAAAATACGTTCCGTGATCTGCACACCCCTTGTGACCCATCACCGAGTAAACGGAGTGCTGTATATTTCAAGGAACAGGCCGGGAGAGGGATTTGTTTCCGAGGACCTTGAACTTGCCACTGCTGTGGGAACAATGGTGGGAATGGCTCTGGAGAATTTTCAGGCCCGGATGGAGCAACAGGAGCTGTTTATCAGTATGATAAAGGCGCTGATATCAGCGGGTGAGCTGAGGCTTCCCGAGACCAAGGGGCATTCGGAACGGGTTTCGGTTATCGCCACAAATATCGCAAAAAAAATGAAGCTCACTCTCAAAAATATACGGAATGTCCGCATAACGGCCCTTCTGCATGACGTGGGAAAACTCGGCCTGCAGACAGTTCCGAAGAAGGCTCACATGAATGAAGAGGAGAGCACCAAGGAGGATTTCATAGACAGCGCTGAAACAATCCTGGAGAACGTGAGCAAGATCGAGTATCTTATTCCCGCAGTCAAGCACCAGTATGAAAAATTTGACGGCTCAGGCATTCCTGACGGTCTGAAGGGGAATGATATTCCCAGGTTCGCGCGTATCATAAGCGTGGCCGACATGTTCGACTTCCTGACCACACGGGGCGGCCTTCGGGGCGAAGGATTGACAAACAAGGAAGCTATCAATGAATTGAGGAAAGGCGCAGGTACTGAATATGATCCTGAAGTAGTGGCAGCACTCGAGCTTGCCTCCAACGACGGGACCCTGTTCGGGGATGATTCGCTTCTTTCAATATAAATATGATTGTAATGGGGATCGATCCCGGCACTATTAAGGCCGGGTACGGAGTTATAAGGGCTGAAGGATCCGGAATATCTCCGTTAGCCTACGGGGTTGCAAAGGGAGGCAGCCGCAGCAGATCCAGTTTCGGAGAACGCCTGAAAAGAATATATAACGGCCTCACTCATATTATTCAGGAGTATGCTCCGGAATATATTGTTATAGAGACAGTTTTTTACGGCGAGAGTGTCGGAACTGCCATAAAAATAGGCGAAGGAAGAGGAGTTGCAGTCCTTGCAGCTGCCCTTGCAGATGTGGAAGTGATAGAGCTCTCTCCCGCCGTTATCAAGAAAGCTGTAACCGGAAGGGGGAATGCGCGCAAAGGCCAGGTAGGCGAAATGGTCCGTTGTATTCTCGGTTTGGACGAGATACCTTCACCTGATGATGCTTCTGATGCGCTTGCCTGTGCTATAGCCGGCTATCACAGGATAACCGCGAATGAGAAAACAGATGACCAGTTGACATAGACTCTGTATAAGGATATGAACATGGAAGAAAAGGCTGTTGTTACAACCGATCTTTCCGGTCTCGATCTGCTTCGCCGCGGTAAGGTAAGGGATATGTATGATGCGGACGAACATCTCTGCATAGTGGCTTCCGACCGCATTTCAGCTTTTGACTGCATTATGCAGGAGGGTATTCCGGGCAAGGGCAAAATACTGACCGAACTCTCCCTGTTCTGGTTCAAATTTCTTGCCGATGATATTCCCAATCACCTGGTAACCGCTGATGTCGGGGAAATGGGAGACAAGATGCAAAAGCACAGGGATATCCTTAAGGGAAGGACGATGCTGGTGAAAAAAGCGGACGTGTTTCCGGTTGAGTGCGTTGTCAGGGGATACCTTGAAGGCTCGGGATGGCGTGAATACAGTGAAAAAGGTAAAGTATGCGGTGTATCCCTTCCTTCGGGCCTAGAAAGGGCTGCAAAGATCCCGGAACCGATCTTCACTCCTGCGACCAAGGCTGAATCCGGACACGATGAAAACATCTCTTTTGAGAAAATGTGCGGGATCATCGGGGAGGAGGATGCCCGGTATATCAGGGATAAGGCGGTTTCTGTATATAACAAAGCTGCTGAATACGCCCTTTCAAAAGGGATAATCATTGCTGATACAAAATTCGAGTTCGGCAGGATCGACGGGGAAATATGCCTTGTAGATGAGGTGCTCACACCTGATTCATCCCGATTCTGGCCCGAATCGGAATACAGAACAGGCGAATCCCCGCCGTCCTATGACAAACAGTACCTGCGCAATTATCTGGAATCGCTGGACTGGGACAAGACACCGCCCGCACCCCATCTTCCTGATGAGATCATTGAGAATACGCTCAGGAAATATAAAGAGGCAGTAGACAGGCTTGTTGTCTGACAAAGTGTCATACAACAAGCGGAATGGGTTAAGGTTAGGATGCCGGTTTGGGTCAAGCGGTTTGGTTTACTTTTAGCTCTTAACTTTTCTTTGTGTCTTCGTGCCTTTGTGGTTACTTGAAAGGATAATACAAATGTCAGCACTCGTCGGTATTGTGATGGGGTCCGATTCGGATCTCCCCCATCTTGAAAAATGTTTTGCCGCCTTGGATGAATTCGGAATTCCTTACTGTGTGGATGTTATCTCGGCCCACCGCACACCCGATAAAGCCCATGAGTACGGCACATCAGCAAGGGACAGGGGACTTAAAGTGATAATCGCTGCGGCCGGCGGCGCAGCCCATCTTGCGGGCGTTATCGCCTCTTTGACCACACTGCCGGTTATCGGACTTCCTATTCCTACTGACATGGACGGTATGGATTCCCTCCTTTCCACCGTTCAGATGCCTTCAGGTGTTCCTGTGGCTACCGTTGGCGTGGGAAGGGGCGCGAACGCAGCAATTCTTGCCGCCCAGATCATCGGTGTTGCTGATGAATCCTGTGCTGAGAAACTGAAGCTGTATAAGGAAAAACTTGCCCGGAAGGTAGCGGAAAAGAACAAGAACCTGAGAAACAAGCTTTCATAGGGGTACGGCAGTGCCGTACACGGCGATTGATCTTTGATCCAGACAAGAAGGGGCGAGATACAAAAAAATATGGTGCATCAGCTTTTTGACGACACGTTTCTGGGCAGGCTTGAAAAGCTTGAAATATTCACGCGCAATATCAATACCCTCTATTATGAAAGCGGGTATCAGGGCCATAAAAAAAGCGGGGAAGTGGAATTTGCCGATTATAAGCCGTACAGTCCGGGTGATGATGTCAGATATATCGACTGGAATGTATACGGGAGGCTGGACACGTATGTTACCAAGCTTTTCGGTGCGGAAGAAAAAAAGCGGACAAACATTCTGCTCGATGTGAGCGGTTCAATGGGACTGGGCAGAAAGTCCGTTCTCAGCGTACAGCTGGGAGCGGCCCTGGCTGCGATAGGCCTTTTTTCAGGGGACACAGTCGATATAGCTTTGTTTGGATCGAAGATACAGTCATTCAGCGGGGTAAAAAACGAGAGGTCCGCTGTGTTCTCCATATTTAATTTTCTTGCGGATGTATCATGCTCCGGCGAAACTGATTATATTGCGTCATTCAGAGAATTCGCACGGGTTAAAAAGGAGCCGTCCCGCCTTATTCTGATCTCCGACTTCTGGTCTTCCCAATCCCCTGAACGGCATCTTAACATTTTAAAAGACGCCGAAACGGAAACATCCTGTATCCAGATACTTAACGAGGAGGAGATTTCTCCGCGCAGCCGCGGAATACTGCGCCTCCGCGATGCTGAAAACGGGGATGAGGTTTCCATGGATGTAACCGGCAGGGAAATACAGATGTATCAGAAGAAAATGGAAGCAAGGCTCGAACGGATCAGGAACGCGTGTCTGAAAAACGACATGGACTATGTGCTTATGAAAGACACGATTTCCCTTGAAGAGGCGGTTTTCGGCATACTGCGGAACGCGGGCATCGTGTATTGAGTTTTTTGCCGCCGGAAGCGTCAAAAAACTTGTATATTAATTTCCGAGAACATGCATAACGATATAAAAATTAAAGAGATGTGTGGCGTGTCAGTCAAGGCATTGTACGCGTATTGTTGTAAGAATTATAGCGCGGCACCGTATAGTTAGAGATATTTGAAAAAATGCGTAATACATGTTAAAGACAAAACTTTTTTTGATGCGGAGAAAAGCCGCGCTATGAAAAGATATGGTCCATTTTCTCTATCTTAATTATTTCTGGTTCAGCCTGGCTGTTCCCGTTATCATTTTGATAAATATCAGACTGCTGAAGCGGGAAACCGTATACAGCCCCTCGCTCATCATCTGGCGGGAAGTGCTTCGGGAACAGGGAACAGGAGGGGCGGCTGGTTTTCTAAAACGTATCGTTCAGATCGTGCTGAAATGCGCTCTGGTCGTGTGCGCAGCAGCGATGCTGGCGGGAATTTACACTGCGGAGGGGCACAGGTCCGCCCGGGTATTCGTGCTCGACAATACGGCAAGCATGTCCTGCTCACTCAGCAGCGGTTCCACACCCTACGCCAAGGCAAAGAACGTACTCAACGCAAAGATCAGGTCAGGGGATCTTGTGTATATTCTTTCACCACGCGTTGAGCGTACCGCTGCCGGAACGGTTCCGCAAAAGGCTTCCTGGTCGGAAACAGAAACTGCCGAGGCTGTGAAAATCGTTATTTCACACAATAAGGGAAAACGTGTATTTGTGCTGACCGACAACAGCCCTCCCGAGGGGTTCAGCCCTGCTGGGAAGGTGGATTGGTATTCGTACGGGGAGCCGGTCTCCACCGTGGGCATACTGACAGCGTGCAGGGGGAACACAGGGCTCTATGTTACTCTCAGGAATACATTTGCGGACACAAAAACCGTGTCAGCGGATATACTGATCAGCAGCGGAAGAAAGATTTCCCGTACAGTTGAAGCAGAACCCGGAATGCACGAGGTCCTTATTGAAACGGGAATACATGATTTTCGATATTGCGAGATCAGCATCAGGAATGATGATGACGCATGGGAAGCAGATAACTATTACTGTTCTGTTCAGAAAGGCCCTGACAGGGAGGTATACGTGTCCGGGGAACCGCTTCCTGCGTGTTTTACATCCTTTTATGAGGCGTATTCAGTACATGCGGTCAATGTTTCCGTTCCTCGCGGAAGTGAAATCAACGCAGTGCGCGGCATTCTTCCTGAAAGTGTTCCGCCCGGACAGTATCTGCTTCTGGAACCGGAAGGTCGTATCCATACGCTCAGGTTTTCAAGACTTGGAAAGAATGTTCCGGGTATGGTCGCGGTTTCTGAAAGCCCTGATACGGCTGTAATCACGGAGCACGCCGAATTTCCTTCCGGAATACAGGTTCCTCTGACGCACACGGTCGAAGGGAACGGAATACATGTCCTGAAAGCAGGGGGGGTGCCTGCTGCCGGTTATTTTGATGGAGGAGGGTACAGGATAGTGTATTTCCTGTTCCCCGTTGAGAGGACGGATATCCCGCTCACACCTGCATTTCCCGTAATGATGCAGAATATCATGGACTTTCTGGGCCGGGTTTCCTTCCGGTTCTCTCTGAAGCATACGGGTGAGCCTGTTCCGTTCCCGGCAGAGGAAATGCGTGTAATGAGGAACGGTACAGCCGCCCGAGTCATTACTCCGTCTGGAGAGGACACACTCTATCTGGAGGAGCCAGGACTGTATACTGCAGACGGCAGGGTTGTGATGGGTGTCAACCCCCTGCTGAACACGGATGACCTTACAGGAGAAAAGGGACGCTTCAGCCGCGGGCAACACTCCCTGTATCCTGACGGAAGCGGCAGGGACCTGTTCCTGTCCTTCTGGATATCGGCAGTCGCGTGTATAAGCGTTCTGGCCCTACTGGAGAAATAGGCAGGCAATAGGGGGACATATTTGTATGGAATGGGAAAAGCGTCTTGTACTGAATACTGTTTACTGTTACCTGAAGGAAGGCCTTGTCGCTGAGCTCTTTCCTTTGCCTCGTCGGCAGAGCGTGGCTCTGTAAGCCCGGGCAGTTTGTGGGCCAGGAATGGAAACCGAGGTGCTTCCCTGACTTTGCTTAGTCTCCCTGTGAGGTGGTGAGAATCCCATCGTTCGTAATATACAACAACATCGATAAAAAGAAGAGTTATTGTGCAATTAAGAGGGGATAAAAAACTGGGGTGGGAGATGGGATTCGAACCCACGGCCTTCTGGGCCACAACCAGATGCTCTAACCAGCTGAGCTACTCCCACCGTGCAGAGGACACTAATTATATAAAAATAAACGGCAAGTCAACATGAAAATATATTTTCTTATCAACCAGCACGCAGGTGGGAAATGTGCCGATATTCATGACCGTATCCGTTCCTCAATGGAGGAGGCGGGAGAGGATAAGGATTCATACTGCATTGAAGCAACACAGAGTGACTCCCTGATAGAACAGATCGTGCATGCTTTTAAACAGGCAGATACCGTGATCGGCATGGGAGGTGACGGAACCGTTCACGCAATGATTAACGGGTACATGAAAAGCGGGGAAAAAGGGAAAAAAATGGGGCTTATCCCTGCTGGTACAGGCAACGACTTTTTCAGGCATTTCTGCCCGTACAGGAAATACATAAAGAACAGAAAAACCTATATTTTCAGACTCATATCAGGCCGGATTGAAAAACATTCGATCTGGCAGGCAGGTGAGACATATTTTTCAAATTATTTCAGTATAGGGTATGACGCGGCTGTTATCTGTGATTTTGACAGAAGGAGGAAGAAGCGGAACAAACATTCGGGGAGGCTGAGGAATTATATTGCGTATACGCTTCTGGGAATCGCGAACATGACGTACAGCACTGACAGGGAGATCATCCTTTCCACAGATAAAGGTGAAGTACGGTCCGGAAAAGGGATAATCGTCTCTAATGTGCGGCGGTATGCAGGAGGATCGTATCTTCCCTGGGAGAATGAAGATACACTCTGTGCAGTTCCTTTCCGCAATTCATGGGATTATACGAAATTAATGCTCAGCAGGATACGCAGGAAACCAGTCAGGACAAAAGGTATGCTTTTTTTCAAACAGGGAAAACTCGCTGATCCTCCTCAGGATACAGTTCAAGTTGACGGGGAACCATACGATTATAATAAAATAGGGAAAGAGATTGAGTTCAGGAAAGCGGGCACTGTTGACGTGCTTGTAGCTGAGCTTTAATCAAAAATCAAAAATAATTTGACATATACCTTCACAATCATACAATTTAGAAAGGTATAGAACAGATTTCGCACTTGTGCTTTTACAGGTTGGTGGTTTTATGATGGATCTTGATATTTTTGACCTCGATATAATGCTGGGCATACCTGCAGTGCCCCTGGACAGTGAAAACGGATATTTCGAATCAGAAGATGAGATTGCAGGGGAAATGGACCGGTTTGCCATTTCCAGGTGCGCGGTACGGCATATATACGGAAAAGAATACAGCCCCCTGCGCGGCAACGAGAGGCTCGATACCCTTGACCCGGCACGTATTGAGAAATGCTATACCCTGCTTCCCCAGTATACCGGCGAAATGGGAAATGAGGATGATATCCTGGAATACCTCAAAAAAAGGGGTGTGAAGTTCGTTGCGTTTTATCCTCTCACACATAATTACTCATTTTCAGCGCATACCTGCGGCCCGCTTTTGGGTCTGCTTGCGGAAACCGACATAATCGTGCTTATTGAAAAGAATGAGATCGAATACGAACAAGTATACGAGATATGCAGGCACCTTCCCGAACTCAATCTCGTTATCCTCGGCATAGCATACAGGGACAACAGGGAGATCTATCCGCTTCTCACCGAGGTTGAGAATGTATATATCGGCATAAGCCGCTTCTGTGGAAAGGGTTTTATTGAGGACACTGTGAACAGATTCGGCCCCCAGAGACTTGTGTTTTCAAGCGGTATGCCCGTGTATACACCCGGAGGGCCGATAACGTCCCTTGTATATTCGGATATCAGTGAAGATTCCAAACGGATGATCGCGGGCAATAACATTCGTTCCATGCTTGGAGAAATAGATGAGTCTTAAGGAACGGGTTTTGGACGGTGAAACACTCGAGGATGTGGAGATCATTGATGCCCATATGCATCTGAACGAACCGCCCTTTTATGTGCCTTCCCCCGACTGGGAGTCATGCATCAAAACCATGGATAAATACGGCATTTCCCGGGGCATATCAGCCCCGGAACTCGGCATCACCTGTTCTATGGAGGAGGGGAATTCGGAGATACTGGAGGTATCGGAACAAACGGATCGCCTGCTTCCCTACTGCACCATCAATCCCCATTTTCCGGACAGGATCGGTCCGGAGCTTGAACGGTGCTTTGCACGGGGAGCAGTCGGTATAAAGATCCATCCGGCAATACACCAGGTCGCCATCACGGATGAACGGTATTATCCCGTGTATGAATACGCATCCGACACCGGGAAGCCGGTGCTGTCCCATACATGGGGGGAATGCCCCGTGAGCAGCCCGGGTCTGTGCGTGCAGGTGGCTGAACGGTTCCCGGACATACAGTTTATTCTCGGGCATACAGGGGGCACATTCAAAGGACTGCAGGAGTCTATTGCGGCCATGAAAGAGAAACCGGCCAACCTGACAGCCGACATTACGGGGTCCACGCAGTTTCTGCGCAGGATAGAGATCCTGTGCAGGGAGGTTACTGCCGAGCGCGTGGTATTCGGAAGCGATTCCCCCTGGATAGAGCCTGGACTTCCCCTGGGTGCTATCGTATTCGCTGATATAACCGATGAGGAAAAGCAGCTGATCCTCTCCGGAAACATTAAACGGCTTATGGATATCGGGAAGAAATAATGTCAATCGCAGGAAAACTGTTCTCAAAAATTTTCAAGTCCCGCAATCGAAGGTACCTTGATGAATGCATACCTGTGGTTGAGGAGATAACATCCTGGGACGAAACGTATAACAAGCTGACCGACAGTGATATTCCGCGCAGGACCGAGAAGTTTAAACAGAGGATACAGGAGGGGGAACCCCTCGATGACCTTCTTCCCGAGGCCTTCGGACTGGTCAGGAATGCGGCCCGGAGGATCCTGGGGGCCGAATACACCTGCGTGGACAATCAGGAAACATGGGACATGGTCCATTTCGATGTGCAGCTTATAGGCGGCGTTGTACTGCACCAGGGAAAGATCGCGGAAATGGCAACGGGCGAGGGCAAGACCCTGGTTGCAACTCTGCCCTGCTTCCTGAACAGCCTCACCGGAAGGCCCGTATATGTTGTAACGGTCAATGATTATCTCGCCCGCAGGGATTCAGAATGGATGAAGCCCCTGTTCGACAAACTCGGCGTCACTACGGGATATATTCAGAGCGGCATGTCCCCTGACGAACGTCACGAGCCCTATTCGTGCGATATCGTGTACGGCACGAACAATGAATTCGGCTTTGATTATCTCAGGGACAACATGAAGGCCAATGCTGAGGACCAGGTGCAGCACGATCTGCATTACGCGATCATCGACGAGGTTGACAGCGTTCTGATCGATGAAGCACGTACCCCCCTTATCATTTCGGGCCCTTCGGAGGACCTTACCAGCAGATACCAGCTCGTCAACAGGCTGGGCAGCGTCATGAAACCGGGTGTCCATTTCCAGCTCGATGAGAAAAAGCATTCGACCGCCCTTCTTGAAAAGGGGATCGCTCTGGCCGAAAGGGAGCTCAAGGTGGGGAGCCTTTACAGCGGAAGGAATATGGATATTCCCCACTACCTTGATAACGCACTAAAGGCCCATAACCTGTATAAAAAGGAAAAGGATTATATTGTCAAGGATAACCAGGTCATCATTATTGATGAATTCACGGGCCGGCTCATGCCCGGCCGCAGATGGAGCGACGGGCTTCATCAGGCTATAGAAGCGAAAGAGGGGATCCGCATCAAGGGGGAAAGCCAGACGCTTGCCACGATCACACTGCAGAATTATTTCAGGATGTTCGATAAGATCGCCGGTATGACCGGAACCGCAAAGACAGAAGCGGCTGAATTCTATGAAATATATAAACTCGAGACCATTGTCATTCCGACGAATAAGCCGCTGCGGCGCGAGGAGCCCACGGATGTGATCTATGCGAGTGAAAATGAGAAATTCAGCGCGATCATAAACAAGATACGGCAGATCAACAGCACCGGCCGGCCGGTGCTCGTTGGTACCATCTCCATTGAAAAGTCAGAGCGGCTCAGCAGCGAACTTGAAAGGTTCAGCGTAAAGCATGAAGTGCTCAACGCAAAGCATCACAGGCGCGAGGCGGAGATCATAGCAAAGGCGGGGCAGGAGGGAGCTGTGACCATTGCCACCAATATGGCCGGACGCGGTACTGATATCAAGCTTGGCGAAGGTATTGCCGGAAAGGGAGGACTGTTCGTGCTGGGCACGGAGCGGCACGAGGCGCGGCGGATCGATAATCAGCTGAGGGGCCGGACCGGAAGGCAGGGTGATCCGGGCACGTCGCAGTTCTTTATTTCACTTGAAGACGACCTTATGCGTATTTTTGCCGGAGACTGGGTGAGAGGGATCATGCAGCGGCTCGGGTTTTCCGAAGGCCAGGAAATAGAGAGCAGAATGGTCTCACGAGGGATCGAGAAGGCCCAGAAACGGGTTGAGGAGCGCAACTTCGATATACGGAAAAGCCTCCTCGAATATGATGAGGTCATGAATGAACAGCGCACCATTGTATACCAGCAGAGGCAGGAGCTCATGGAGCTCAAGGGGGTGGATGAAATGGTGGCTGAAATGTTCGAGTTTTATATCGCACATCTGGCCGAGGAGTTTCCCGAGGACCCGGACGACCTTACTTCAAAAGAGGCTGACATGTTCTGCCAGAGCGTGAAGCTCAGCCTGAATATCGGAATTACCGAGGAGGAGGTGCGTACAGGGTATACTGACGGCACACTCGTAGATCACGTGCTGGAAAAGGCGATAGAAAATGCCGAAAACCTTAAACAGAAATTCGGAAGGGAAGAGACAACCAGGATACTCGCTGACATTATCAGGGTCACCATTGACGAGAAATGGAAAGAGCATCTTCTGGAGATGGATTACCTGAAAAAGGGTATTCACATGCGGGGATACGCGCAGGTCGATCCCAAGATAGAGTACAAAAGGGAGGGATACGCTCTTTTTAACCAGCTTGCCGATTCGATCAGGATAAATGTTTCCGAACGTCTTCTGAATGTGGCTGAGGAGACGCTGACCCAGGAGGCTATATTCGATGAGGATGTGCGTGAGGTGTTCAGGATCGGAAGCGCGCAGCATGACGAGATATCCAGCATGGACGAGGCAGCCCAGGTTGCGGCCATGCACAGCGAAACAGGCGGGGAAGCCCAGGCCAGGGTTGAGACGATCGTTAATGTAGAGGATGAACCGGGAGACAATGACCCGTGCCCCTGCGGTAGCGGAAAAAAATACAAGAAGTGCTGTAAGAATACATAATTGCCGCCGCAATTATGTATACCGAAGTCAGAAGTCAGAAGTCAGGGGTCAGAGGTCAGGGGACAGAATGTATTGTAAAGTGAAAAATTAGCATTTTAAATTTAGCATTTTTCAGTGCCATTTCAAACGCGCAAGATATTTTTTTTCCACCACTCCATTACTCCATTACTCCATCACTCCAGTCTTCTCCTCTCTCTATTTCATATCCGAACACACCGATCTCGGCGTCAAGAGGATTAAGACTTCGGGCTGTGCTGAGGTATCTAAGGGCTGAAGCGAAATCCTCTCCGATCTGGAACGCACGTGCCGATATTTTATAGTATACGGAACGGGCATAGTTCGCCGCAGAAGCGCTGAGTGCGGGATCCGTTATCCTGAAAAAGGCATCCGCCGGTTCAGCGTGCCGCGCAATGATGCGCATATTCTCCGCCTGCAGCTTCCAGCCGCGCGTTATGCCCGAGACCTCGACACAGGGAAAATAGTCGGAATTCAGAGGGCCTTTCCCAGCGATGCTGCCGACAGTATCGCCACCGCATACGAACGCACCAATAAGGGTTTCACGGTTCGTGATCCCGCTCAGTTTCAGGTCCTTTTGTATGTCTTCAGCAATGAACAGTGCTGATAAGGAATCGAGACAGGGCCGCGCGCTTCCGTTGATCCCGGCCAGAATACCGTGGGAGGCGCCGAACCAGAACGAACAGTTGGGATAAACCGAATGGAAGGTCCTGAGCAGGGTACGGAACGTGCCGGAGTCCAGGAAATGGAAAGGGATATACTGAATGAATACGCCGTCCTCCGTGAGTTTCTTTCTGCATAGAATATAGAATTCTTTCGTGTACAGGCTGTTGCTGCCGAGTTTCGGGTGAACCGGATCGCATATAACCGCATCGAACGGCAGTTCGGACGTCATAATAACATGGCGGCCGTCATCAATACGGAGATCGAGCCTTGGGTCGTTCAATACACCTGTATTCAGTTCCTTGAACAGCGGCGCACACTCTATCACTCCCTCGCAGATTTCTGCGCATACAGCCCTGTCAACAGGATGGGAAAGCACGGACCGGGCTGTCACTCCTGTGCCGAACCCGACTATCATACAGCGGGAAGCCTGCGGTTTGATCAGAAAGGGGATGTGCCCCAGGAGGCCGACCGTTTTGAGATTGTCGTATATATTGCAGATCACGGAGTTGTTGTCAACAAAACAGACTTTAAGGTTTTCGGGCCTGGAGGCCCGGGCAACAGTTACAGTGCCTCCCCGGGTTTCCCTGCTGAAGAGGAGGGTTCCTCCGTTGTCAAGTATGTCCTCAACTGCCGGGGGTACGAGGCGTGATGAACCGAACAGGACAGATATGACTATAAAACTGCCTGCTGCAGCAGAAACAGTGGTGCGTATAAATCTGCGTTTTCTGAATACGGCTGCGAACAGACCCAGATTGATCAATGCGCCAAAACCAACAGCGTATGCCGCTCCGGCACAGGGGATGAGCAGGAAAGCTGCGACACAAGACCCGGTAATCGCACCCGCTGTATTAAAGCCGTAGACAGCGCCAGATCCTGCGGTACCTGACGGAGCGCATTTCTTCTGAACATGCGCGAGCAGGGACGCAAATGCCATTCCGCTGAAAAAAAGGGGGACAGCGGTGAGCACGGCTGATGCTGCTATCATGATTCCCGGATTCTCCAGGGACCGGGTTGCTGTATGGACGTACCTGAGAGCAGGTACGAAAAGTGATGCAGTAAGCGCCAGGAGTATCTGCGAAGCCCTGAACAGCTTCATATGGTTGTCCGGCGTGAGAAGCAGGGACGCACACAGGGAACCGGCAATGATCCCTGTGAGGAAGCCGCTCAGGATCACTGCAAACCCGTATATGTTGGAATACACGTACAGGGAAAGTATCCTGATCCAGGCGATTTCATATATGAATACAGCGGTTCCCTGGGCAAAGGCGAACACAAGAGGATTTAGAATTCCCCTCCAAGCCGCTGAAGGGGCTGTTGTTTTAGGCGGCGGGTCCGATCCAGGCCTGAGGAACAGAAACGCGCATCCGAGCAGTACATTGACGGAAACGCATATCAGAACGGACATGCGGATCCCTGCTGTGCCGAGCAGTATCCATGCCGTGATAACCACTCCGGCCACACCGCCCCCGGTTTCCGAAGCATACAGCAGGGCAAGATACCGGTGCGAGGAGGGCTGTCCGTGCCGCGTGAGGATATCCGCGGCACAGGGGAACAAAGCCCCTGTGAACACAACAGGCAGAAAGACGCAGAATGCAGCGATGGCGTACACAGCCGGTGTGAACGGCAGGGCCCGGGAGGAAGCGGGGTTTAGCAGCAGGAAGAACAGGAAAAAGGATACAAAAGCGGCAGCGCCTGTACAGAACTGCAGTACGGCATATACAGTGTGCCGGGCTGTTACGCGGGTAGAGATCAGCCTGTCATACAGGAGCGATCCGATCGCCAGCCCGCCCATGTAGAGCGACGTTACTGCTGCAGCCGCTGTAACGGATGAGCCGAACACGGTTGCGAGAAGCTTTACCCATACGATTTCATACGCGAGCGAAACACTTCCAGAAACACATGAAGCGGTCAGTACGCATACAGGGACGAAAGACGCTTCAGATAAGTGCGGTAATCTGTTTTTCAACATGATCCGCTGTTTCAGGTGTGAAATGGAACGCCTTCCACCCGGCCCTGCGTGCCCCTTCCACGTTTTCGGCCCGGTCATCGAGAAAAGCACAGTCCTCCGGGCATACACCAGCGAGTTCCGCAGCCTTTTCATATATTTTCAGGTCCGGCTTGATCAGGCCGAGTTCGTAGGAGAAGAAATTCGCAGTGCTCTGTTCAAAAAAACCGGGGAATTTCCTTTCAACGGCAATTTTATTGAATTCAGCGAGATTGCTGAGGATATACACATCCCGTCCTTTATGCTTCAGGTCCAGAAAAAGCCCCCTGCCTTTGGGATTGATGATGAAAACATCATACCATACCTGAATAAGGTCTTCATACTCCCAGTGGGGTATCTTACTGCGGATCCGTTTTTCGAAGTAATCCTCAGGCGGAAGCATCCCGGTTTCCACAGCCTTGATGTCGTCATCAATACGTGTTTCCCAGACCTGGCTGAAGGGGAGGTCTGAGGCTTCGGACAGTATCTGTACAAGCTTTTTTTCACTGAAGTCGACAAGCACATTGCCCAGATCGAAAAAAAAGGCCGGTGTTTTCATTCTTGCAGCATATTTCACGAGCGTTAAACGTCTTTATGACTTCAAGTCTTCGTGGCTCTCATTATTGAATAAAAAATTATTAATAACGACAACGTATTTCCATTCAGCAGGCGCTGAACGCCTATATTGTATATATATGCAATTGAAAGTAAAGAAAAATTTATTGACATTTATTTATTGTGCATTATAATTGATTTCATGGACATAAAAGAGCTTATAAACGATTTGAAGAACCGGGACCAGAGTATCCGCCTGTACGCCCTTAAGGGTGTGGGGAGCCTCGGAAAGGATGCGCATAAAGCTATTCCGGTCCTCCTTCAGCTCATCCGTACTGAGAACAGTACAGAGGTGCGGTGGAGGGCCGTTGCTGCGCTCGGAGTGATCGCTTTTTCTTCAGATGAGGCTATTGCCGCTATTATCCGGACATTTGCGGAACGGTCCAGAATGGTTTTTGCAACGGCTATTCTTGTGCTGGAGAGGATCGGGAAACGCGCGGTTCCCTTCCTGGTCGAAGCGCTTCGGCATGACAATTACTTTATCAGAAGCGGTGCGGCAGGATCCCTGGCGAGGATGGCCAGTGAGGATACTGCGGAAGCTGTCCCCGCTCTTCTCGAGTGTCTTTGTAATGACAGTGAGATGAGCGTACGGGCTTCATCCGCTTTTGCCCTTGGCAGTATTCATCCGTCATCAAAAGAGATTGAACAGGGGCTGGTGCGTGCTTCTTCAGATCCGGCCTGGCGGGTAAGGGATATGGCTGTTTCAGCCATAGGCAGGGCCGGTTTAGCTTCTGAATCTGTTATTGGACAGCTTGTTGAACGGCTGAATGACGAGGAGGACCTTGTAAGGTACAGCGCGATATCGACGCTCGATCAGATACGTCCTTCGCCGGAAATATTGCTCGAACCTCTGCGCAGGCTGCTCAGCGATGAGGATATTGTAATGAAAGCAAGCGCTGCGTCGCTTCTGGGAAATCTGCAGCCTCCTCCTGAAGAAGTTGTGCCGGATCTTGAAGAACTGCTTGATGATCCTGCCGAAGAAGTTGCTGAAGCGGCTCAGGCTGCTCTTGAAAATATTACCGGCACAGCGTAGCAGCATTCTCTTAACTGCCGCAGAACGATATACATGCCCCTATAGCTCAACGGACAGAGCGCTGGCCTCCGGAGCCTGAGATAGAGGTTCGATTCCTCTTAGGGGTATTTTTTTTTTATAAATTTCTTGATTTTTTATATATGACTGTAAAATTATATGATCACGGTAGTATCGTATTTGGAGTTTGATACATGAAAAAGACCATAATACTTCTGTTTTTACTATGCACATATTCATTCGCCTTCGGTCTTGGGTATGACACCCAGAAAACACCGGGCAAGTCAAAGCGAGAAACATGGTTCGTGTATCTTGACTATACGCTCGATGTATTCGAGGACCTGTATGTCAGTTCCTATGACGTGAAGGACAGCACATTTGCCGATCCGAAAGCTCTGTTCATGGTTGACAATGATTTCGATGTGATGTGGAAATCGAACCATTTTAAACTGGGATGCAGCCATATATTCATTGACAACGGTGACGAGGGGATCATGACATGGTATGCGGGTGCGGGGTCGATAAGTGTTTCACTCGACCTTTTTGAGGAGGGGACCATCGGAGCCAAGGGCTGGATGGTGGAAGGAGGGATCAAAGGGGATATCATGCGGTTCGGCCAGCTTCTTGACAGCGGGATAGCCTTTGACGCTTCTATTGCCGGGATTCTCGCTGACGGTGAACACGGAGATACGGTTGAGGAGGAATATGAGCTTACCGGGGCTGTTCTGAACGGTTCCGTCTACTACACACGGGATATAGACCTGTTCGACACCACGTCCTCCTTTGCGTATATCGGAGGACAGGCTGTATACGCGCAGATGTGGCTCACAGAGGACATCAAAGCCGCTTCCGGTTCGGGAACGGGGGAATACACGCTTGAGAATCAGGGAGTCAATCAGATATTTCTTGTCCTGGGCTCGCAGCTCTACTGGGAATCCAACGGCACGACCGCGGATATCAGGCTTCTGGGGAGCGTGGACGGCTCCTATTCCATAGCTCTCAAGCTGTATCAGAGCTTTTAGCTGGAAGCCCGTTTGAGAAATATTTGCATTTTACCACTTTATATGTCATATTACTAATTAATAGAAGAAAAATCTATCATACATAAATAATCTGGAGGGATTACCATGAACAGGCTTTATATTATCGCTGCTGTCTTTATTTCCGCTGGCGTGCTCTTCACAGGATGCGGTGAAGGGGACAGTTCGGGTACGAATATCAACGATGTTGAACGCCCGTCTGATGTTGCCGGACTGAATGTGACCGATACGGGGGACGGATACGTAACGCTCGGCTGGAACGCTGCCAGCGACAATGTGGGAGTCGCCGGATACAGGATTACAGCTGTAGAGATCTCGGTGACGCGTGACGTGGGCAATGTGACTTCATACACATGGTCAGGCCTTCTGAACGGCACGACCTATACGTTCAGTATCGTGGCGTACGATGCTTCAGACAATACAAGCGCAAATCCGGACACAGCAACAGGCACTCCGCAGGAGCCTGACACTGATCCCCCATCAGAGGTCACCAATCCCAACGGTACAGGGGGATGGCACGATGCAGTTGCCCAGGATTACATTGAACTTAACTTATGGTGGACAGCCTCATCAAGTACAGACGTTTCCCATTATCTCCTGTCGATCTCCAGTGACGGGGGTACTACGTATGATATGCTTGCTGATTTTAACATAGGCAATATAACCACCCTCACCGTTCCCAATGCAGCCGGGCCTGTAACAAGCGGTGACCTGGTGTGGGATAATGCTACGTATATTTTTACCATGGATAAAGAATACACTATTCTTGTTGCTGCGGTTGATACATCCGGAAACCAGAGCTCGGGCGTGACATTCACAGTAACCCCGACCGAATCCCAGGACACGACACCGCCTGAAGCGGTACGCAACCTTGATGCCGATCCGGACGACCAGTCTGTGATCCTTGACTGGGACGAACCGCTTCCTGTGGGAGACGCAGCAAGTTACCACATATACTACCGCACGCCGGTTGATGATGATGCAACAGCATGGACATCCTTCGGTTCGACCACTGCTCTGACAGAGACAGTCACAGGCCTGACGAACGGCACCACGTATGAATTCATGGTGTGCGCGGTTGATGGGAGCGGCAATGAACATCCGGGCGGAAGCACTGCTGACAGGACAGATGACACATACGGCGGCGAACCTTCCTCACCGCCCTACCAGGATAAGATCACGGCAATTCCCACGTCGGATTCGATCCTCTGCATTCCGAATATCAAGGGAGGTGTGTTCAGGGAAGCTCAGCTTTCAGCCCAGGATATCGTGTTTTCCGTATCAACACTCCAGTCCGGACTTCTGACCACAGATGCAAATACCGAAGTATACTACACACTGGACGGAAGCGAGATCGACACGAGTAATTTCACCATTGACAATACACACGGGTATTTCACGTTTGATACGGCAACCAATCCCGATGTTGTAACTGAGGTTACTACAGGCTACCTGTACTATATTACCATAGACTTTGATCCGGGTGCTGGTCCTGCTCAGCAGGATTATTCCACGGGTACAAATGTGGACCAGATATCGGACAACAGCCTCCGTCCGGGCGGAGGAGCGGACCATATCGTGCTGAAGCTCCTCGTTAAAGCCCCGGGCGACTCAAGCCGGATATCCAGAGAAACATACCTGATCTATTCTCCGGACAGCGCGCATGATTACAGGGTCTTTTCAGGCATGAGGGAGCTGCGTTCAGGTACCACAGCCACCTATATAGAACAGGGCAACACAGCAGGTGATGTTGTGTTCATAGGGGGAAGCCTTCTGGGCGTGCCTCTGGGCACAGCTGAGAGGTACAGGCTCTCATTCGAGCATTTTGAGAATGTGCTTGCTCCTGGGGCGTCTACACCTACAATGGCTAACACGCGCAAGGACCATGTTGCAGTGCTCCTTACGGACGGTATAACCATACTTACAACAGGCGGGTTCGATCCTTCTGACTTTACGGCTCCTGCAGACGGTGTAAACAATCCCACTCTCGGCCTCAGGTCGGTCGAGCTGTTCGCGGGTAATGCAGCGCTTAATGCTGACGGGTTCACAGGCGCGGGCGCTCCCATGGACGAGCCGCGCAGGTTCCATACGGTCACACGCCTGTACAACGGCAGCCTACTTGTTACAGGCGGGCTTAGCGGACAGACGAACCTGTACGGTTCAATTGCAGGCCCGTTCCAGGCACAGAACCTTGATCCGTCCCGCACAAAGCTGGAATCTGATCCGGGTCAGATAGACCCGACTGTAAATCCAATGAACTCGTCCGACATAGGGAGCGTTGTAGAGATGCTCAGCGGAGGGTCTGTTGTTCAGCAGGGAATACTGACGAATTTTAACTGGAATGATGGAGCGACACCTCCCCATTATGACCTTACGATCAGCGGTCTGTCATCCGACATCAATACGAACGATGACTACCGCATTATTAATATGTCGACTGTAGACGCTGAATATTTCACTGCTGCGGGAGCACCGGACGGCGTCGCAGACCCGTCTGACCTGAATTACGCCCGCTACGGCCATACAGCTACCCTTCTTCAGGACGGGACCGTATTCATTGCCGGAGGACTGTATGATTACCAGAACGATCCTGACAATGACTTCGAATACTTGCCTGAGATTTTTGACCCGGTTGCAGGAGATTTCACACTGCTGACCGGAAGTAATCAGCGGCTTTCCGGAACACGGTATTTTCATACTGCGACACTTCTTCAGGACGGGAAGGTCCTTCTCACGGGCGGACTTAAGAACGGAGACTATGCGTTCAGGTCAGCCGGATACAAGGGGGCAAACCTTATTTCGACAGCGGAACTTTATGATCCCTACACAGAGACTGTTACCAAGGTGGGGAACATGACAAAGACGCGGTTCATGCATTCGGCTACACTCCTTCAGAGCGGCAAGGTCCTTATATGCGGGGGATACATCTCTGTTACGGATCAAGGGGTACCTGTATACGACAATACAGCCGAGACATACGATCCAGAAACGCAGAAGTTCTCCTCAACCGGACTGATGCTCACGCCGAGAGCACAGTGCGCAGCACAGGTGATCAAGGACCGGACTTCCGAGATTTACGGCAATGTGGTCGTGGGAGGAGGGGCTTCAAACCTGCTTGCAGAGCTCTACGATGAGAATACCGGGCTCTTTTCAGCAACGGCGCACGGTGTCAGCGATGACAGGTACATCGGTTCAGTGAGCACTCCTCTTAATGACGGCACCGTTCTTATAACAGGAGGACAGACAGACGCCTATTTCAAGAGCGGTAAAAAGGTTGTGGGACAGTACCTGAAAACGGCAGAGGTTTATGATACATCACGAGTAAAGTTCACACGGTCTGCGGGAGCAATGAGCAAGGAGAGGCGGCATCACACGGGCACCCTTCTTCAGGACGGGAAAGTGCTTATTACCGGAGGGGAGAACGCTGGCGGCGGGCTCACAAGCGCGGATATCTACGATCCCTCAGATGGCATATTCACCTCGACAGCGAGTATGCTCGAGCCCCGCTACAAGCACTCGGCAACGCTCCTCAAGGACGGAACGGTCTTGATCGTGGGAGGAGCGAACAAACTCGGGTCGCTCCAGTCGTGCGAGATCTACGACCCCTCCACAGGACAGTTCAACAGTACAGCGTCAATGGATGTTCCGCGTTATGACCATACAGCAACCCTTCTTGCTAACGGGTGGGTGATGATCACAGGCGGAGAGGGTATAGACAGCACATCCGTTGAGTTTTATAATCCTTCAATAGGGGATTTCGTGGCAAGCCCGAACGTTGATGCCATGCTGAACGGCAGGGATGGCCATACAGCGGTCCAGCCAGTGTATGCGATCGGCAAGGCACGGTTTGAGAACGGACAGACAGCAGTCGTAGGAAGTAACGGTTCATCGTTCGGCCTCGCTGATACGGACTGGAACGGCGTTGTGTCGCCTGTCAAAGACGGTGATATCATCATGTCTGTTGAAGATAATGTGCCCTACGTGATTGATACGGTAAACGGGGCAAATTCCATCACTCTTCTCACTGCCTATCAAGGAACATCAACAGTTGACAAGCTGACAGGAGGCAATTCTGCGGACGGGTTCGAGGATTACGTGATCCTGTCCCAGGATGTGTACATCACAGGGGGCGAAGTGCTCGATACATCCACAGAAGTGTTTGATTTTGACGCAGGCGATGATGAATGGCCCGCATCAGACCCGAATGATTACGTGTTTATAGCGGGAAATGCCCTGAACAGCGGCCGGTACGGCCATACCATGACAGCGCTTGCTGACGGCAGGCTCCTGATAACGGGTGGACGCAATCTCGTGAACGGGGAATATACAACGCTTGTCGATCCTGAGATCGATTTTGACGATGATACCTGGGCAGGAAACACATCTGCCCTTGATTCCTTTGAATGGAAGTTCCATGCCGGGTTCAGGCTCCTCAATCAGACAGTGATACTTATCAGGGGACATTCGGCACAGGTATTCCACACGAATTAGTCTTTTTTGCCGGGCGACGGAAAAAACATCCGGTTTTCCGGATGGAAAACCGGATGTATAGATCTTTCATGATATAGATATCTTGGAATACAGGACATGGCTGCCATCAGGAGAAGAACACGGGCCCGTGAGCTTGCGCTGCAGTTTCTGTATATGGTGGATATGCGGAATGCCAAACCTGAAAAAGGAATGCTTGAGGATTTTTTCACGTGGCAGCACATAGAAGATCATGAAATAAGGGAATTCGCCGGGAAACTGATATTTGGATACACGGATCACGCCCGGGAGATCAGGGACAAGATTTTCATCCTTATCAAGAACTGGACAGAGGAACGGCTCAATGCTGTTGACCGCAATATCCTCCGCATGGCAGGATATGAGCTTTCCTTTGAGAATGACGTTCCCTTCAAAGTGACCATCAATGAAGCGATCGACCTGGGAAAAAAATATTCCACAAAGGAGTCGGGAAGGTTCGTAAACGGTATTCTTGACGAATACGCCAGACAGTATGTTTCGGGGAAGAAGGAGTGATTAAGAAAGTAATTAGTTAGTAGTTAATAGTAATTAGTTAAAAGTAATTAGTTAGAAGTGAAAGAAAAAGAATAGGACCGATGGGACATATAGGACCTATAAAAAAATATTAATTCCGCCTTCCGCGTTCCGCTTTCCCCTACTGTCTTCCCTCTCTCTTCATTTCCTCGATCCTGTCTCTGAGCACGGCAGCGTCCTCAAAACGGAGCTCTTCAGCAGCTTTAATCATCTGTTGTTCGATCTCGCGTATTGATTCCTGCTTTACATAATCCTCCCGGTTATCCGAATACACGTACTGCACCATCTGCTCTGCGGCAAGTATTTCCTCCAGGGTCTGCATATATCCCTTTTTAATAGTTGAGGGAGTGATATCGTGCTTCCTGTTATACTGTTCCTGGATGTTCCTGCGGCGTTCGGTCTCTTCAACAGCCTGTTTCATGGAATCGGTGACTGTATCCGCGTATAGGATCACTTCTGCGTTCACATTGCGGGCAGTCCTGCCTATGGTCTGGATAAGGGATGTTGCCGAACGGAGAAAACCCTCCCTGTCCGCGTCCATTACAGCGACTAGAGACACTTCGGGCAGGTCAAGCCCCTCTCTGAGCAGGTTTACTCCCACCAGAACGTCAAAATCACCCTTCCTGAGCCGGTTCAGCAGGTTGATCCTTTCGATAGTGTCGATTTCGGAATGGAGGTATTCCCCCCTAATCCCCGCTTCACTGATATAGTGGCTCAGGTCTTCAGCCATCCGTTTGGTCAGGGTAGTGACCAGTACGCGTTCATCCTGCTGTGATCTTTTCTCGATCTCGCTGATAAGATTTCTGATCTGTCCCTTGGTAGGATGTATCTCCACGCGGGGATCTGTAAGCCCGGTCGGCCTGACCACAAGTTCAACAGGGGAGCCTGCACGTTCCAGTTCGTATTCAGCAGGGGTGGCGGAAATGTATATGCAGTTTCTGATACAGGAAACGAATTCCTCGAACCTGAGGGGACGGTTGTCCAGAGCTGAGGGGAGCCTGAATCCGTGGCGGACGAGGGTTTCCTTGCGCGAGCGGTCTCCCCTGTACATGCCCCTGAGCTGGGGAATTGTTGCATGTGATTCATCAATAATACACAGAAAATCCTCCGGAAAGTAATCCAGGAGGGAATAGGGCTTTTCTCCCTCTTCACGCTGATTGATATGGCGGGAATAGTTCTCTATACCGGAACAGTACCCCACTTCTTTGAGCATTTCCATATCGTATTCCGTGCGTGCCCGCAGCCTCTGTTCTTCGAGAAGGAGATTGTTTTCCTTCAGGTATCTGCACCGTTCATCGAGTTCCTGACGGATCGATTTCAGCGCCCGCTTGACCGTATCCTCTTCCGCTGCGAAGTGTGTTGCGGGGAATATGAATATCTCGTCCTTTCCGCTTATACAATCACCGCTTACAGGATGGACGATCGATATTTTTTCAATGCAGTTCCCGAACATTTCAACCCGGACAACCCATTCCTCATAACCCGGGAATATTTCGATAACGTCGCCCCGAACGCGGAACGTACCGTTGGTCAGGTCGAAATCATTCCGTTCGTAGTATATGGCGACAAGCTGCTCAAGGATTGAGTCCCGCTCTATTTCATCTCCCGCGGAAAGATGCACGGTCATCTTTCTGTATGTTTCCGGGGGGCCGATTCCGTAAATGCAGGATACGGATGCCACAACAATAACATCCTTTCTCGATGAAAGGGAGGAGGTCGCTGACAGCCTGAGCCGTTCGATCCTGCTGTTGATGGTTGCGTTTTTTTCCACATAGGTGTCTGTTGCGGGAATATACGCTTCAGGCTGGTAGTAATCGTAATAACTTACAAAGAATTCAACCGCGTTCTCAGGAAAGAATTCCCGGAATTCGACATAGAGCTGGGCCGCGAGCGTTTTATTGTGGGAAATGACCAGCACCGGTTTTTGGACCTTTTCTATGACATTGGCTGCTGTAAATGTCTTTCCCGAACCGGTGACCCCGAGAAGAACCAGATGTGTTTTTCCTGAATTGATGCCTCGTGTCAGTATGCTGACAGCCTCCTGCTGCGCAGGTGTTGCGCCGAAGTCTGAGACAAGTCTGAATTCCGGCATATCTGTTTTACTTTCTCGGTTTTTTCATTTGTACAACCCGGTCCCTTCCCCGCTCCTTTGCAGTATACAGGGCCTGGTCGGCCCTTGATATCAGAGATTCTGCCCCGTTCATGACATCGTGGTAGTACTGTGATACTCCTATGCTCACTGTAACTGAAATCGGTGTGCCTTTTTTTCCGGTGAATTCTTTTTCCTTTACCGCTTTTCGTATCCTGTTGGCGATCTTAGCCGCTTTCCGTATACCGGTATTATTCAGGATGATCGCGAGCTCCTCTCCGCCGTACCTGAATGCCATGTCCTGTTCTCGCAGATTACGTTTAAGCACGTTGGCAACTCCCTTAAGCACGATATCCCCGCTGATATGACCGTACGTATCATTAACCTGTTTAAAGTGGTCGATATCAAAGAAAAGAAGGCTGAAATTCCCTCCGTCCGATTCGGTCAGTGCAATAGCCAGATTAAGCTGGTTCAGGAAATGGGGTTTGTTGTACAGATTCGTCAAACCGTCCTTGACAGCCCGTTCATACAGGTCTGCTTTTTTGATAGCAAGGCTTATATGCTTGCCCGCGTCCCGCAGCATCGACTCGATCAGCTCCGCACTGCTCTCGTGAGGGATTGTCTGGATGGCTATTTTTATTACACCAAGGACCTTCTGATCTGCGATAAGAGGCAGGGTGAACTGGAGTATACGTCCCTGGCCCACCCTGATGATGTTTTTAACGTCAATGGCGCGCCGGATCTCCCGTGTGTCGATCTCAAACGATGATATTGTATCCTTCAGAAACAGCTCCAGGTTCTTTACGTTTGAAGAGGGGGGCCGGGCAACAACTTTTGCCATTCCCGCTGCGAGCCCGCGGTCCTGAATAACCGTATCAACAACAGTAACGTTGTCGCCTGTGTAGCTTCGTATGTCACCGGTCTCTGCACTGCTGAAATCGATAGATGCCGGATCACTGTCAAAATATATATAAAAATACCCGTGATCTCCCCGTGCCGAGTAATGTGCTTTAAGTGGCAGACTGTATCCGGACGTGCCTGTATCGGCAAGAAACGTATCAAGGACCGAGGCCCCTGTCATCTGACTGATTATCCTGAGAACCTCTTCAAGTATTTTTTCAAATTCCACGTGGATATTGGTGACCCTGCTTATTTCCCTCATAGTAGAGAGTGATTCGATGTGCGATTTAAGCTGGGGAATCTGCTGCTGCAGGAATGTTGACTGTGATGTAAGGTTAGAGATCTCAGAAGACATTTTCCTGATCCTGTCCGAAAGGAGATCCATATGGGAGAGGGCGAAAAAGACAGCCAGGACCAGGCATATGCATCCTGAAACACATGCGAGCAAAGGAACATAGGTGCGCAGTAGGGGACTGATGTGTCTGAAGAATCCGGGGGCGCTGTATGGGATCGCCGCCCCGGCAGCAAAAAAAACGGTTCCGAGAGACGTAAAGAGAAGAAAAAAGTATTTTTTCACGGCCGGATCCGTACCAGACGGGAGATCATACGGACAGTTTCAGGGCCCAGTCCGCTGACGTTTTCCAACTCATCCGCCGAACGGAACGGTCCGTGTGTTTGGCGGTAGGAGATTATACGGCGTGCCTTTACAGGCCCTATGCCGGGAAGACATGTGAGCTCTTTTTCATCTGCGGAGTTGATGTCTATCAAGCGGGGTTCGGTGTGTGTAGACGGCTTGACGAATATTTCCGGAGCACGGGAGTCCAGTCCGATTTTGATGACCAGTGTGCCCGCCAGCAGAAGAATGAGGAGGATGATACCCGTGTTATCGCGCAGCGTGTGTTTTTTCTCTCTTTGACGGAAGGACAGTGACATTCTGTAACCGTATTATAGGTCTTGGAAATTCTAAAACAGACTTATGTTAGGGTATTTCATAATCGCTCAATTATTATATATGGATTTCAGCAAATATCTATGAAAAAATATTAAAAAGCTGGAAAACTGATATTTTTATGGTACAATAAAATTTTTTCTAATAAAAAGTTTTTATGAATTAGTGCAGGGGATGTGCCATGTGCATTGATATTCTGGAAAACGAGGAAAGCCTCAGTTCCATGAAAACCGAGATAACAGGTGTTTTCAATATGATGAAAAGCGTATTTGAACAGGGGGGGACACTCTTTATCTGCGGTAACGGGGGTAGTTTTGCCGACAGTATCCATATAGCTGCTGAACTGCTTAAATCGTTTGAGAAGAAGCGCAGGCTTCCGAAAGAGGATGCCGACCTTTTCAACGGTCTGTACGGCGGTGATGTTCTCGCGAACAACCTTGAACAGGGGCTTCCTGCGGTCGCTCTCGGCACGAATCAGGCGCTCGCAACGGCCCTGTTGAACGATTCCGATGAAAAGGAGATGGTTTTCGCACAGGAGCTTTACGCAGTGGGATGCGGTCAGGATATGCTGATGGGCATAAGTACCAGCGGGAACGCACGCGATGTCCTTCTGGCTGTATCCGCGGCCAGAGCCCTTAACATGAAAACTGCTGCCCTTACGGGAATGGGAGGGGGCCTGCTCAGGGACGTTGCGGATATCTCCGTTGTTGTCTCCAGGGGGACCACGCGGGAAGTGCAGCAGGTTCATGAGATCATATACCATACGCTGTGCCGGATGCTTGAGGAGCATTTCTTTGGTTGACCGGGAACGAATAGAGTACCTTCTTGACAGGTTTTCTGAAATTGCTGTAACGGTTATCGGGGACATGGCAATTGACGCGTACTGGCATATTGACATGAAGAGATCGGAATTGTCAAGGGAGACTCCTTTTTATACAAAGCCGGTGCTGAGGGAAAATTACTCCCTGGGGGCAGCAGCCAACACGGCAGCCAATCTCAAAGCGCTTGGTTGCGGACAGGTGTATCCAGTCTCTGCGATAGGAACGGACTGGAGAGGTGATATCTTTCTTGACATATGCTCTGACAAGGGGATCGATACTTCATTCCTGGTCAGAAGCGGACGGCGCGTCACAACAGCGTTTATCAAGCCAATACTCACTGGATACACCGGGGCGGACGGTATGGAGGATTCCCGCTTCGACTTTGAGAATACCGCACGTCCTGCTGAGGAGGATCAGAAGGCATTTCTGGCAAATGCTGAAAAGGCTGTAACGGTATGCAGCGGAACGGTTGTGTGCGATCAGGTCAGTAACGGCATGATGTCGGATACGGCGGTCCGGGCCCTTACAAACCTTGCCGGGAAGTATCCGGATATTCCCTTTATTGCTGACTCGCGATACAGGATATCCGAATACGGCAATATGATACTCAAGCCTAATGAGATAGAAGCATGCAGAGCCGCAGGTATTGAGCTGCGGGATGAAGAATCCGTTATCAAAGCAGGAAGATCGCTGGCCGGCCGGGCCCCGACAGTGTTCGTTACAGCAGGAAAGAAGGGGGTATATGTGTTCGGCAGCGAAGAATGCCATCAACCCGCCTATCTGCAGGAGGATCCTGTTGATCCTGTAGGAGCAGGCGACACGTGTCTGGCTGTGCTTGCAGCCGTTCTTTCAGCAGGGGGAACTGAAAGGGAAGCTGCATGCATGGCAGGCCTTGCTGCATCAGTAACAGTAAAAAAAATACATTCGACAGGAACTGTCACGCCTGAAGAGATTCTGGCGCGGCATGATGAAGTTTTTAAAGGTCTGAAATGCTGAATGAAAAAAGCATAAAGAAAATACTGATCATCCTGTTCGCGTTCTCCTTTGTGCTCCACAGGAGCATGCCGCTCGGTCCTGTGAATGCGGGGCTAGCAGACTGTGTTATCGGTATCGTATTCGCAGTTGCGTGTGTTACGTTTGTGTTGAAAAGGGGATCCGCCGCATTCTCCCTCCCTCCTGTATACATAACAGCCTGTATATGCGCGACTTTTCTGAGCGGAGCGGTTGCTTCGTTGGCAGGTGGAGGGAAAGCGGTACTCAAGGAGGAGATCCAGATAATCGAGGTTCTGTGCATAGGCTGGCTGGCAGTATCGTTCCTTTTGGAGAAGAATAGGGTTTATGCGCTTCTCTTGATGCGTGTACTCATAATGGCTGCGGGATTTGAAGCGGTTGCCGTCGGTCTGCGGCAGCTTATCTCAGATGATATGTTCCATACAGGCTTTTTTACGCGCAATCGCAACACATACAGTATGCTTGTAATGGTATGCGCCCCTGCGGCAGCGTATTACGCCGTGCATGATACACTGAGACTTCTGAGGATAGGATACAGTCTGATACTGTTCTGTATGTTTTCAACCGTTCTTTCAGCCGGGGCCCTTGTCGGCGGAGTTATCGGAATAGGTGCTGTATGGGCTCTGGGGCCGGAGAGGAGAAGATATACGGTGTGCGTGCTGATCCCCGTTGTGCTGGGGATCGCTCTTCTTTCTTTGCGTACGGATATGAGGAGCATCCTTGCCGCATCCGTGTCCGGAGGAATAGAGGAGAATTACCTGATCAAAAACAGGGATTCGGTATATCTGGAAAGCAAAGAGAAGTATATCCGGACATCGCCTCAGTGGTTCGCTCAAGACACGGCTTTTCGGTACCGGAGATGGAAATACGCTGCTGACCATGCACGGTCCTCTGTAAAAAGACTGCTGATCGGCTCAGGGCCGTCATCATTCAACAGTGCCCTGAAACCGTATTCCGCTGAAGAAGGTGTTCCCAATATTGATACGGACGAGGTGATGATGTTCAATATCGGGATAAGCGAGCCTGATACGTTTTCTGCTTATGCTGTATGGCAGGTCGAGTATGGACTTGCGGGTTTTGCCGTTCTACTAGTCCTGCTTGCAGTTCCTGCTGCAAAAGGGATGAGAAAAAAAAGTCGGATCCAAAGCCCGGGTCCCGCGGCGGGAGCAGCACTGCTGTGTCTGATGATCTGCAATGTGTTCCATTCCCATATGATAACAGGAATGTATATCCTGGCCGTTGCACTAATATACTGTGCGGAAACGGATTTCGATCAACCCCTGTCTGTGCAGAAAAACGGAGAGACAGAGGATAATGGGGACTGAATCTTTCACAGTATTGATTCGAAAGGAGGCGGAGCGGTTCTTTAACGGAGTTCCCGGGAGCCATGACTGGTCCCACACTGAAAGGGTGACCGCGTGTGCACTGCGCATTGCGGAAAAAGAGGGGGGTGATCCGGAAATAGTGGAGCTTGCCGCCCTTCTGCACGATATAGGCAGAAAAGAAGAGGATGTCAGAAACGGAGAAGTGTGCCACGCCGAACAGGGGGCCATAATAGCACGGGACATTCTCAACAGGCACGGCTATGACAGGGAAAGGACCGAATCTGTGGTAAATTGTATCAGAACACACCGGTTCAGATCCGGTGAACAGCCCGAATCCCTTGAGGCAAAAATTATATATGACGCTGACAAGCTTGACTGTATCGGAGCTGTGGGAATAGGCAGGGCCTTTCTGTTCGCGGGGGAAGTGGGGGCCACCCTCCACAACAGTCATGTTGATATATCACAGACACAGCCCTATTCGCGGGAGGACACTGCTTACAGGGAATATACTGTCAAGCTGAAACACGTGAAGGACCGGATGCTGACTGAGGAGGGGAAAAAGATCGCTGTAGACCGGCATGCCTATATGACAGCTTATTTTAAAAGGCTCGACAGGGAAACAGCAGGGAAGGAATGAGAAGGGATTTGCGATTTGCGATTTGCAATTGCCGATTAGCGATTTTAAAAACAGAAGAAAACCAACCCGATCTACAGGATACAAATAACAAAATATCCCTACTTTTTGTTTGTGCAGTTTTGTTCTTATTTCTTTACTATCCTGTTAATCCTGTGATCCTGTCCTTTCTCTTATCTTGTCTTTTCTCTTTTGTTAAATCATCCTGTTAATTCTGTGATCCTGTCTATCTTGCAAAAATAATAAAAAAGTCCTTGCAAATTATTATATTTTTATACAATTTAAACTTTTCTTGTGCTCTTTCTTAGTCTGTTCAGACTGCGCGGAAAGGTAATTCCAGGTAGCATATGAAAACATTATCTGAAGATGAGTACGCCGCAGCGCAGAATCCGGGTTATAATTTTTCAAGAAGAGTGTTTTACCGCGTATCCCGGTTCTTTGTCTATATGTTTTTAAGGATCTATTATCTGCTGAAGGTCAGAGGCCTTGATAATCTGCCTGAAGGGGGCGGATACATACTCGCGGTAAGCCATCAGAGTTTTTTTGACCCGTTTCTCGCAGGCTGCGGTATTCCTCATTTCATCTGCTTTATGGCCCGAAACACTCTGTGGGAAAAGAGGTATTTCAGGTTCCTTGATTTTCTGTTTAGGAATGTCATTCCCCTGAAACGGGGAGCCCCAGACAGATCCGCACTGAAAAACGCTATGCAGAGACTTGACAGCGGATGGGTTATTCTGATGTTTCCCGAAGGGACAAGGACTTCTGACGGAAGTCTCGGGCCGATTAAGAAGGGCCCGGCCTTTATCTCCTCCCGTACCGGTGCACCCATAGTGCCGGGTGTTCTGAAGGGGGCTTTTGAGGTTTGGCCGAAAACAAGGAAACTGCCTCGGCTTCTGGGTTGGCCTTTTCGCAGGCTTGAAGTGAGGCTTGGTATTCCCATAAAGCCTGAGGAATTCGTAGAATATTCAGGAAGAGAAAAAACAGAGGCTATCACGGCGCAGCTTGAACAGAGACTGCACGAATTATTCAATGATTCCGGTACTAATTGATTAAACCGCTCTGGAGCCGGGCCGCAGTGGCCCGGCGGCGGCTTGTTTTTTTCTTTCTATAAAAGAGGCCGGGCCGCACAGGCCCGGACACGGCAGACAGGTGCATATTATGACTGAAACATTTGAGCAGTATATACTGCCTGAGGAAAAGCTGGAAAAAGAGGTTACCGGCGCAATGGGTGACCTCACTGACGAGGAGATCGAAAAGGAATATGAAAAGGAGCTGGAGGAGTTCAGGCCCGGCAATATCGTTGAAGGTGAAGTTGTCGGGGTATTCGGGGATGAAGTCGCGATAAACATCAGGTATAAATCCGAAGGGTTCGTTCCTCTGATTGAATTCAATAACCTTGAGGAATACAAACCGGGGAACAAGGTCCACGTATATATCGTTATGATGGAGGGGCCAAACGGAAGTGTCGTTCTCTCAAAGAAAAAAGCCGATCTTGCTTTCGGCTGGAAACGGATCCTTGATAAACATGATGTGGGCGACGTCACGGTCGGCAAGGCCATACGCAAGATCAAGGGGGGCCTTCTCGTGGATATCGGCGTTCCGGTATTTATGCCGGCATCACAGATAGATATCCGGAGACGTCCTGATATCGCCTCGTATATTGGCGAAGATCTCGAGTGTAAAATAATAAAGATCGATGAAGAACAGAAGAATATCGTGGTCTCCAGGCGGCGTCTTATTGAGGAGCAGAGGGAGGAGGCTAAGAAGGAACTACTTGCTGACCTTGAAAAGGGGCAGATCAGGAAGGGCGTTGTAAAGAATATAACCGATTTCGGTGCATTTATCGACCTTGGCGGTATAGACGGGCTTCTGCATATTACCGATATGTCATGGAGCAGGGTCAGTCATCCTTCGGAGATCGTAGCCCTTGACCAGGAAGTCGATGTTATAGTGCTTGATTTCGAGCTTGAGCGAGAAAGGATATCCCTCGGCCTGAAGCAGAAAACCCCGAATCCATGGGAGGGGATCCTTAAAAAATATCCGGAGGATTCGCTTGTTACGGGTGAAGTCGTTAATATCCTTCCGTACGGAGCCTTTGTAAAGCTTGAGGACGGAGTTGAGGGGCTTGTCCATATTTCCGAGATGTCATGGACAAAGCGCGTGAAACACCCGTCTGAAATGGTTGAAATCGGAGACCGCGTAAATGTGATGGTTCTCAGTATTGATGAGGAAAAACAGGAGATATCCCTCGGCATGAAACAGACCGAGAACAATCCGTGGGAGGTGGTCAAGGAAAAGTATCCTCCGGGAACGGTGCTCAAGGGGAAAGTAAGGAACCTTACCTCATACGGAGCTTTCATTGAGGTTGAGGAGGGTGTTGACGGGCTTCTTCACGTATCGGATATGTCATGGAAAAAGAAAGTAGCGCATCCTAAAGAAATGGTCAGGAAAGGGGATATGGTCGAGGTAAAAGTGCTTGAGGTTGACCAGGACAAGAAGCGGGTGTCTCTGGGCATGAAGCAACTGGAGGATAATCCGTGGGAAAGCGAAATTCCGGAGAAATACCAGGAAGGCACTGTGATAGAGGGTGTTATCGCCAAACTGACCGGTTTCGGGGCTTTTGTTGAATTGGAAAAGAACCTTGAAGGGCTTCTCCACATTTCTGAGGTCGCGGAGCAGAGGATCGAGAATATCAGCGATGTGCTCGAAGAGGGTGAAAGGGTAAATGTAAAGATTCTGGAACTCAATTCCGAAGAACGGAGGCTCCGTCTGAGCCTGAGGGGAATTGAAAATCCTCTTATTGAGGACCGGATACAGGCACTCGGAGATCTCCCACTCGCTTCAGAGGAGCCGTCTGAGGAGAAAGAGGCTGCTGAAGTACAAGAAGAGGAACCTGCTGAGAAGACTGAAGAAGACAAGACAGAAGAAGCTGAAGAAAAGGCTGAGGAGACAAAGGAAGCACCGGCAGCAGAGAAGCCGGAGGAGGGCGCTTCAGAAGAGGATGCCGGTGACAAACCGGATCAGGAAGCTTCAGAGGGGGAGCCTGCTGAAGAGGAAAAGCCTGCCGAGGCTGAAGATGAGGAGGCCGAAAAGGAGAAAAAATCTGAAGATAACGATGCCTCCTGACATACATCGATAGAACAGAAATAAAAGGGCAGCGAAAATCTATGTTTTCTGCTGCCCTTTTTCTTAAGGGAAATCATATGCTCGAAACGGGCAAGCTTCCTCACGAACTGCTTGATAGGTTGATACGATCGTATCCGGGGGCAACTGATCCGCGCGTGAAAGCAGGGCCAGCAGTTGGGATGGATGCTGCTGTAATAGATGCGGGAGACACGTATATCGTGGCTGCTTCCGACCCTGTTACATTCACTGATGCCGAAGCGGGCTGGTACTGCGTGCACGTGAATGCAAATGATGTTGCATGCATGGGGGCTGTTCCTAAATGGTTTTTCATAACCGTGCTTCTTCCGGCCCGGGCCGCGGATGAAAAAACGGTTGAATCGGTATTCAGCTCAGTACACAGGGCATGTACGGAAACCGGGATCTCGGTCTGCGGAGGGCATACTGAGGTGACACACGGCATAGACCGTCCTCTTGTATGCGGTCACATGATCGGGGAGGCGGATAAGGAAAAACTCGTGCTTCCTTCGAATGCGCAGGAGGGGGACACGGTCATCCTTGCCGGAGGAGCGGCGGTCGAGGCTACATCGATCATTGCCCGTGAAAAAGAACAGACGCTCAGAAAAAGGGGATACGGGGAATCCGTGATATCCGAATGCGCGGACTACATATACAATCCGGGAATAAGCGTTGTACGTGAGGCCGCCATTGCCCTTAAAACTGCCCAGGTCCATGCCATGCATGATCCGACCGAAGGGGGGATCAGAACGGGGCTCTGGGAACTGGCTGAAGCATGCGGCATGGGCATCGAAGTGTATCCCGAACGTATATTCTGTTCTGAGAACACCCGCAGGCTCTGCGCCGAGTTCGATATCGATCCCTTGGGAGCCATTTCATCAGGGGCTCTTCTTATTGCGCTTCATCCTTCTGATGCGGAGGCCCTCAGGGAACGATTTGAAGAGGAGGGTATAGCTTCGGCAACTGTTGCATCTTTTAAGCCCCTTCAGTTCGGCAGAAAAACTGACACAGGTGCGGAGGTAGAGTATTCCGTGAAAGATGAAATAACAAAACTTTTTGGATAACCCATGGATGCTGTTCCTGCAGTATGCGGAGTGATATATGACATGGACGGGACACTGACCTGTCCCTATTTCGACTGGCCGAAACTGCGTTCAGATATGGATATTCCCGAGGGAAGGGGAATACTTGAATTCCTTGAAACGCTTCCGGAGCCGGAGCGAAAAAAAAGAGAGGCGATCCTCTTTGCATACGAAAAGGAAGCGGCCCGGAATTCCAAGCTCCAACCGGGTGTCAGGGATGTTATCCGGGATCTAAAAAAAAGGGGGATACTTCAGGCTGTTGTGACGAATAACAGCACGCTTTCAGCGGATACCGTTTTTTCAATGCACGGGATCGCAGTCGATATTCTGGTTACCCGTGAAGACGGCCCTCCCAAGCCTGCAGGTGACCTTCTCCTGATAGCAGTTGAGAGGATGGGATGCCGGACTGATAGGGTGCTGTATGTGGGAGACAGCATACACGATGTCAGGGCAGCTGAAGATGCAGGCATCAGGTTCGTCCTTTTCGCTTCAAATCCGGACCTACCGCAATGCAATGAGTGCATCCATTCCTTCAGCGAACTCCTGGATCTTATAACCACGAAGACACGAAGTCACGAAGACACGAAGTCACAAAGTAAAGATAAGAATAAAAATATTTCAGGATGAAGCAAGGAGACTATATGTTAATTCCTGACTTTTTTAACCTAATCCTGTTAATCCTGTGATCCTGTCCATATTCTTTTTTTTATTTTTTAATAAGCTCTTCTTCGTGTCTTTGCCGTTTCGATTTCATTCAAGGCCCTGAGCGTAGTCGAAGGGTGTCTTTGTGGTTTTTTCAATCAAAAATCAAAATTTGTTCATCCTATCTCATTCACCGGATAGTTTGGTTTTCCCCCTTCAAGAACCGCCTTGACGTTGAGGGCGGTTTTTGTTTTAAGCTCCGACATTGATTCTTCGCTGTACCATCCTGTGTGGTCCGAAAGAGTGATATTCTCGAGCTGTCTCAGTCTGCTGTCTCTGGGAAGGGGTTCCTGCTCGAACACATCGATCCCGGCGGAGTTGATCTGACCGTTTTCAAGGGCTTCCGCAAGGGCATCTTCATCCACTACAGGCCCCCGTGACGTGTTGATAAGCACTGCAGTCGGTTTCATCATGGCGAATTCATCCTTCCCGATGATATGCCGCGTCTTTTCGTTCAGGGGCATATGAATGGAAATATAATCCGATTCCCTGAGTACTGTTTCAAAATCCGCAAGCTCAACACCGTGTGCTGCAACTGTCTCCTCGTCAAGAAAGGGGTCTGCCGCGAGTATTTTTCCCAGCTCGAATCCCTTAAGCTTCCTGCACACGATCCGGGCGATCATGCCGAATCCGAGAAAGCCAAATGTGCTTCCCTTGATTCTGTGTATAGGATCGGAGGTGTTTACAGCCCATTTTCCCTGCCTGACCTGTGCATCGCGTCTTGCTGTTTTTCTTACACAGCTCAGGAAAAGGCCCATTGCCTGGTCTGAAACCTCCTCCCCGCAGTAATCGGTAACATTTGCTACCCATATTCCCTTTTCAGTGGCGGCATCAACATCAACATTATCATATCCAACGCCGTACCGTGCGATCACTCTGCACCCGCTGAGTTCGTTGATGACGGAACCCGGCATGGGTGCGAGATTAACGCATATACCGTCCGCGTCCCTGCACAGCCCGTTTATCTCCTGTTCGTCCGTTGCAGAGGATATGACCGGTTGTATCCCCATTGGTTCAAAAATAGAGAGCTCTTCGTCATACGAGGAATACACGGAGTCAAGTATAACAACATTTGCCACAGCAGTTTCCTTTCAGGATAAACAGGAGATAACAAAAACCACGAAGACACCCTTCGACTACGCTCAGGGCCTTGAATGAAATCGAAACGGCAAAGACACGAAGAAAAGTTAAGAGTTACAAGTTAAAAGTTACAAGTTACATAAAAAAACCAGAAACAAAGAATAAACAGCCTTTCGGCCTTGATAATTGGATATTCCTTCTAAGAAAACAGTATAACCGTTGATTATTAATTTCCTACCTGCATGCGCGGGCGACTTCGGCTGCGGCTTTGAACAGCTCCATGGAGGACTTCTGCCATCTTCCGTCTCCGGGCCATTTTTTCCAGTTTTTTCCCTTGTCTCCCGTGCCTTTAATGAATTCCTTGACTCGCTGGTCAAGCATTTTCTGGATACGGCCCGCCGACTCTCCCAATTGCGCGCGTTTTGCCGTATCGAGGAGCGCCTTTTCAATGAATATGCGTGCTTCGGTTTCCTGCAGCCCCTCCCTGAGCATTTCGTACCGTGCTGTGGCTATGGCACCCTCCCTTCCCGGAGCCAGGATTGCGGAAGTCGCTGTGCTGATCTTGAGCTGTCCCCAGTGACTTTCAGGATACCGTCCGCAGATAGGCTTTCCCGTGCCGCGTTTACTTTTAAGAACACGCCAGAAATCGGCACCCATCCTGTCGAACCCGTTGCAGCCTGGAGAATGCTTGGCCTTGCCGCAGGCTGTCATAGCCCCCTCCGCTACGGACCGGTACACAGCGAGAGGCTGAGTTGTGAACGGGCTGACAGCTCCTCCGTAAAAGCACCCGTATCGGGGAAAAGCGGTCAGCAGCCATTCCCTGCTTCTTTTCCATCCGTAGTAGCGGGGTTTCTGCCATTTCCACTTAGTGGACCTGTCCGGGTTCTTGGGGCCTCCCATGCCCCATACTGAAGCGGTCAGCCCGGCCTTGACTCCATGAACTGTGGACGGTCCCCCGTGCGCGTGGCAGACCCACTTGGTTCCGGGAGGGGCTGCTGCAGCGATGTCTTTTGTCGCTTCAGGGCTCGGAACATAGTCGCCGGATATGCCCACCATAAGGGATGCGCCGAGGTTATGCTTTTTCAGTATTCCATGTATGCCCTGCAGCACCGGCTTCCAGAATGCCGGAGATTCCGGAGACCCCCACTTGGGCCCTGTGGCTTCTTCTAGCTTACTGCCGTTTTTTACTGTTATATATACTTCGCGGTCCTTCTGACGTTTTGATGCGGGCATTCCCGCGGGAAAATGGCTCGCATCCCGTCCGTCCATCTCCCATATATACAGGCAGACTACGTCCAGGTTTTTTATGTGCTTTGCAGCAAGCTCTATGTATTTTTCCACAATATCCAGACAGGGCTCAAGATTGTTGGCTTTTCTGACCCAGTGAACCATGGAGTGGGGATTGCCAAAATGGGTGCGGCGCTGCAGGGGTATATAGAGCGATCTGTTTCCGATCTCACCCAGCAATTCAAAGCTTTTATCGATCAGTTTCCAGTGGGCATCGGACCACATCGGGACATTGTACTGCATTGCAACGGAATCGGGCGACTGGATAAATCCGGCATGTGTTGTCCAGTCTTTAATATCCGGTATCCTCCAGTCAGCGATCTCAAGCTCTACTGGGATCCTCTGTCCGCTCACGTTCCATGTTCCTTTGTATATGCCGGGCTTTGCGTCTTCAGGAATATGTGCTGTAAGCCATACAGGCTGTGTTGTATAGGGTTTATAATACCTGGACTTTTCTATCGGCCCGGGCGGTAATGGATGAAGACCGTTGAAGATCGGCCTGCTCTTGTGATACCGTTTGGGTCCGTCCGGATGACCGTAACGTACGGTTATGCATGACGGCGGGAGAGAAGATGGACCCTGCAGCCGCGGTATAGATGCCCTTGCACCGTACGGAGCGATTACCTTGCCTGAAAAAACCCCGTTCCTGGCACCGACAATACGAACCGGTCCGTTGACAGCGGATGCCTTGACGGGGTCGTCGATCAAAGAAACGACCCTGACCCCCTGTCCGGACAATACGGCTGAGAGGCACAATACTGCTATACAGATGCACACAGGCCGGAATGTTTTATGCACGTCGGTTTCCTTTATAAAAGCGGATGAAAAAAAGCGCTAATATTCCTCTATAATGTAAACGTTGTTCCTGCTTCTGTCAACTGTTTTTTGGTTTTTTTCTTGAAAAAGGTTCTGAATATAATACAATATGGATATATGCCTTTTTTCTGTAATACATTATTCTGATAAACAGGGACAGTATATGAAAAATATCGATTTCGACTGCGAGTATTATCTTCAGAAAGTAGTGAATGAGGGCAGTATGGATGAAGACAGACGGACAACGAATTCTGTAGTATATCATCTGTGTACATATTACAGCAGGGACTCGCAGAGAAGATGCAATATTAAGGACTGTCCGAAGAAGGAAAAAGAATAACCTGATATTCCCCCGGAGGGGCACGCGGTATGAAAATACAGCTGTTTATTGCAGGACTTGCGGTTGCTTCCGGGGTTGTCACAGGCCTGTTGCTGCCTGATCGGTCTGAACAGACCTTCGCAAAGCCGGAAACAGCACCAGCTGCGGTTTCTGTTCCCTTCCCGGAGACCGTGCAGCAGGTGAAACAGTTCTGCAATGTTTCATTTCCCCTGTTGCTCAAGAGGGACTGTCCGCTCATATGGTATCCGAAGGTCCAGGATAAGCGGAATTTCACTGCGCTTTCCTTTTATCCCGGACGGTGCGTGTATACGAACGTAAAAGCCGGAATAACTGTGGAACAGCGGGAGATCCGGATGCAGGCAACCGGTCCTTCCGTATCTGCTGAATTCGAGATGAGGGGAAGTTCAGCAGCAGTGTATATCGATAATGCATATGTCACGGAATTGCACATCGATCAGAGGGGGGAAGCACGTATAGGAGTGGGAAAGGGGATAGATCCGGATTCCATAAGTTACAGTCCTGTACCGCATCCGTTCCTGAAAGATGATTTTATGCGGGTGGAGGGGGAGATGGGGGAATGGGATATCGTATCAGGAACATGGAGCATAGAAAGCCTTCAGAATCCCAGCATGAGCGCAAATGCTTTTTCGTTTGCGGGAAAAGGCCACCGGGCCACGGCATTGGCTGGTAATGCGATGTGGCACAATTATTATTTCGAAGTGTCTCTGAATTTTGAAGAAGGCACTGAGGCAGGGATCATAACTTCCTATACAGATGATGATCACTATACGCTCTGTTCCTGGGGTGGGGACCATATAACGGTAACCCGTGTCAGGGGAGCAGAGCGGAAGGAGCTCTGGCGCAGGGATAAGGGTTTGACTCCCGGCCAGTGGTACAGAGTACGCGGAGAAGTGTCTAGACACGGATACGTTTTTCTGATCGACAACCGCAGGATATTCAGCCGCCGGGAGCCGATCCTCAGGAGAGGCAGATTCGGCCTGTACGTCAACGGTGAGAAGGGAGCGCATTTTGATGATGCTGAAGTGGGCAAGATACAGAGCGCCCCCCTCCACTGCAACGGGGACGGCATGCTTCCTTTTTCACGTATAGGGGGCAAGTGGGAGGAAAAGGAGGATGCGGTCACATGCACTGCCACAGATCCTGCAAAAGGCATATGGGGCACTGAAGCATGGTCGAATTATGAGATCGCAGCCCGTGTTACGCCCTCCCGTTCGGGCCAGGCCGGGATCGGGTGCTACTATACAGGAGAAGACAGCTATTACTGTGCTGTGGCTGACGCGGAAAAGAAGGAAATCAGGCTCATTACGCGCACAAAAGGAGTTGATACTGTTCTCGGCAGAAAACCGCTTATTAATGGGGCAGCCTCCGTAGACATGTCCCTCGCGGTGTATAATTCCATACTTATTCTCAAAGCGGGGGATAAGGACTTCATTACTGTTTTAAACAGGGACCATCTTTCAGGAAAACCATTTTTGTTCGGCAAAGACTGCTACAATGCCTCGTTTGATAATATCAGAATAGTATTTAAGCCGTATATTGAGCCGGTACAGAGTGAGAATGAAATATTTTCCGCTGAAATGACCATGGCTGAATGGGCGGGTTCTAAATCCGACTGGCTTGCTGAAAAGGAGATATTCAAGGGGAATACGATCGTAACTCTCTGGAACAAAGCATCGTTCCCAGGAGATATGCTGCTTGAAGCCAACATAGAAAAACTGACCAGTGACAGCAAGGTAAGGCTTATGGCCGGTGCAACCGAAAGGAAACTCAGTTCGGGATACAGTTTCGGCATAACATCCAACAGAGGCCTGGAGGCTCTCCTGCTTAAGCAGGATCGGATAGTCGGCCGGAAAGAGCTTGATCCCGAAAAGAAATTATACCGCATCGGATTTCAGAAAATATCGGGCACTGTTCTTGGCCTTCTTAACGGGGAGGTTTTTCTGAGCTTCAGGGATCCGGAGCCTCTGACAGGGACGAATGCAGGATGGACCGTAGCAGGAACAGGCCTTTCACGGGAGGATGTGTGGACATACAGTTCCTCCGTGTATAACTACAAATTTACGCGTTCCCCTGATGAGTGGCGTGTTGCTTCCGGGATATGGAAAGTGACCAACCGCTGGCAGTGCGATCCGCGCTGGACCTTTTTTTCGGGATATACTGACAGGGGGAGCGCTGTTCTGTGGAATAAGAGGATATTCAGGGGGGATATAACTGTTGAATATTACGCAGCTATCAAAATGGACAGGTCCAGGGGAAGGAAATACAGCTATGCGAGTGATATCAACTGTGTGATCTGCAGCAACGGCAGGGATGCTTCTGACGGATATAATTTCATGTTTGGCGGATTCAATAATCAGAAAACGTGTATTACCCGGAATAAAAAGACCGTTGCTTCAACAGCCACTCATGTTATTCCGGTCAGTAGCAATATTCACAGAAGATGGTTCTACCTCCGGATAGAGAAGCGCGGAAACAGACTACGCTATTTTCTGGATGGCAGAATGATACTGGAATTTACCGACTCTGAACTTCTTGAAGGATCCCGTGTAGGATTCTGGACATACAATAACGGGATCATGATCGCACGCGTGAGGATCTCATCGGAATCCGGGCATGAATTCGAGGATCCATTTTATGGATATCCTGTAACATGCGGAACAGTGTATGATTGACACGTATTAATACCCGTATTTTGCACGAAGAACGCACTGCCTGAGCGGATCTGGTCGCTTCTGGCTGCGTTATTCGGGGCAAATCTGTCCTCAACGGCCAGTTATGGCCGCTTCCGGAAGATTTGCCCTCTGGTCTTGCCAGAAGCGACAATCTCTCGCTCAGCTGGAAATTATAACCTAATATGGGTATTTAGAATAATAGTTATAATATAAAGATTATCAATATGTTAACGGAAATTCAGCACGTCTCCATGCAAAATTCGGGTAATGACGGATGCGGGATATGAAAAGCAGGATCCTGATATCGGCGGCTCTGTTCGCTGTGCTGTTTACCGGCTCCGCTGCTGTAACACGGAACCTGATAAACAGCAGGCCGGACACCGGCGTGCGGTGCGCGCTGCCGATACAGGTTGATACTGTTCCCTCCGAAGCCCTTCTTTTTATAAACGGCATCTACAGCGGTACCACACCGCGCACTGTATATCTTGAACACGAAAAAACAGCGCTCAGGGTCACGAAAAAGGGGTTCTATGACGCAACAAAACAGATTAAAGCCGGGGATTCAGAACAGGTCCGGGTGCGCCTTACTCCCATTCCAAAAGGCTCCCTTTCCGTGTTCTCAGTTCCGTCCGGAGCTTCTGTTTTTGCCGGCGAAACTTTTATCGGAAAAACACCGATTACTGAGCATATTCTTTATGCGGGAACATACAGAATACAGTTCATACGTGCGAATTACCTTCCACAAGTGGAGCAGGTGACCGTTCCGGAAAACGGAAAAGCCCGGGTTGATGCTCCGCTTGAGTCAAAAATTGAGGTTTTTTATAAAACCGCACTTGCTGCCGAGCCTGATAATATCCACTATCACGCTGAACTCGCCCATTATTACCTGATTACAGACCGGAAAGAAGACTGCGTTGCCCAGTATAAAAGGGGACTGCATGCGGCGGGCAGTATTACAAAGGACATTTCAGGCTTGTCACGGCTTCTTAATGAGATCCGAAAGCTCCAGCACAAGCACAGGGATATCGTTACGGAGGTGATGCCCGCTATTGAAGAGATGGTCCGCGTGCTGGAAAAGAACACGAAGATCGGGGAAAAGAACCTTCGCAGCGTAGCACGGCGTTTGAAAATGTTGCACCGTCCCGATCTGGCTGAGCGCCTTGTGAGAAAAAGGAAGGAACGGGAGTTCGGTTTTTTTGAGCTGCGCGAAATGGAGAAGAATGCGCATGTGGCAGCCGAACAGGGAAACAATGAAAAAGCATACCGTATATACATGGAGCTTGCCGATGTGTATGAAAAAATGGCCGGGAATGCGGTCAAGCTGCGTGCCGTCAGCCATTTGAAAAAAGCGGCGAACATGCAGAAAGATCTCCGGATCCGGGTTGGCCTCGGGATGAGGATCGCTTCCCTGTACCGGAAACTTGATATGGAAAAGGAAAGGATAGAAATACTGGAGAAGATCCTCGCCATAATACCAAAAGATATGGCTGGCGGCAAGATATTCTGGGACGTGTGCTCACAGCTTTCGCGTTTGTACGCGCAATCAGATAATCCGGTAAAGGCCCGCTACATGTATGAAAGCATCATCAAGAAATACGAAAAGAAGGCAATTCAGGATAGAGCCCGAAAAGAGCTGAAAAGGTTATAATTAGTTGAAAGTTAAGAGTTACAAGTTACAAGTTAAAAGAACAAAAACAAAAAAGTATTAGACAGGATCACCATTCGACCTCTCGACTGCGCTCGAAACAAGCTACGCTCAGGGCCGTAGGCAGGATTGACAGGATATAATAAAATCCCGGCTTCGCCGGGCTGTCCTACCCTATCATAAAAACTATGCCGAAATAGACCAGTACAGCCGCGCATACAGCTGCAACTGTCTTCTGGAAACGGTTGCCGAAGAACCTGCCCCCCTTATACGCGAGGAACGAAAGGAGATAATACCAGGAAAAATCGCACATCCAATGTATGCAGGCAAAAAGGATAAAACCGAAAAAGCCGAATTCCGCAGACTGCAGGGTAAGTGCCGCCCCCACGGTTGCCCACCATATGAGGAAGTAGGGATTCGCAGCACTAAGTGCCATACCCGATATCCACGCGGTACGAGAGGATGATACGGTCTGCTCCGGCTGCGGTTTCCAGAGGCTTATCAGCATGCAGCCTCCCATGATGAGAAGGAATATCCCGCCTGTAATGCCGATGATCCTCTTTACGCTGACTGCATGTACAGTATCATGCAGAAAAGTAAAGCAGGTGAATATAAGGATCATCAGGGGAATTTCCACTGCTCCATGACCCAGCGCTATTAAAGCTCCGGCATGAGGCGATCTGTTGCCCTCACGCACAGTGATTGCAGTCAGGGGGCCCGGAGCCATAACCCCTGAAAGGGATATGAGAACAGCTGAAGCAAGGAATGTAACAAATGGCATCGTTCAGTTCCGAAGTAGCAGAGGTCAGAGATCAGAAGTCAGAGGACAGAGAACAGAATATCAATTATCCGTTAAACAGGATGAAAGTCAAATAAATTATAGGACAGGATAGTGAAAACGAAAAAACCGCCTCGGTTTTCGTTTTTAACTATTTTCAAAAAAAAGTTGCATTCAGTGTGTTTTCAGATAATATTTGAAACGTTACTTCGTTTTTTAGGAACTCTGAATGGAACATCCGTGGCAGAAATGGGACTGTTACAGGGATATAATCAACATGAAAAGCAATGGCATCGTGCCCGCAAGCGTGTACGCGGCCACAGTATATGAGCAGGATCCTGATTTTTTCAAAGAGCTTCAGGAGGAATGTCCGCACGTTACAGTTGAGACAGGTTGCAAAGAAAATCGCAGGCATGAGCATACTCATACGGATGACTGGGGATGCGTCTGGCACTTTCCGGGCGGCTTTCTTGACGGACAGGTCACGGGTCATCCGCTTGAGGATCTAAGCGTATTATCCAGGTATACGCCTCCGGACCCGGCAGACCATACGAACTGGGAAAAGGAAGCGGAAAGCATCCGGCACATCAAAGAGGAGGGATGCATAGCACGCGGCAGTCTCGAGCACGGTTTTTTTTACCTGCGGCTTACGTATCTCAGAGGATTCAACAATTTCATGATGGATGTGGCTGAAGAGAGCAGCGAGTTGTTTGAACTGATAGATATTGTCGGTTCATACTGGTATGAAGTTGTCAACCGGTGGATCGGACTGGGAGTGGATATCATCATTGCGGGGGACGATCTGGGGCATCAGGATGCCCTGCCAATGTCTCCAGCCTCCTGGAGAAAAATAATAAAACCTACATTTTCAAAGATATTTTCCCTATGCAGGGAGAGCGGAGTTGAAGTGTACCTGCATACGGACGGGTATATAAACGATATTGTCCCCGATCTGATAGAAACCGGGGTAACTGTGCTTAATCCTCAAGATCTTGTCAACGGTCTGGACAACCTGAAAAGGCTTGCAAAGGGAAAGATTTGCATTGATCTGGATATTGACAGACAGGATATCACTCCGTTCGGAACTCCGGACGAGATCGATGCTCACATCGGAAACTGCGTAAAAACACTGGGTTCTCCTGACGGGGGCCTTACCCTGATATTCGGAGCATATCCAGGCACTCCGCTTGTCAATATTGGGCAGGTGGTCCGTTCAATGGAAACGTACCACGACTGGTGGGTGGGGAAGTAGGCGTTTGTTTTTTTGTGAGGAATTTATTTGATTTTTCTACTTACCATATATAATCGGCATAAACAAAGGATGCGATAGTAATGTTTGAACAGAGCGGAAAGAAACGGATCTGGACATATATGGTCCTGGTATCTGTCGTTTTTACCGCGGCCTGTATTATTATCGCGTCTGAAGATGAAGAAAAAGAGCTTCGCTGCAGTGTGTGCGGAAAGGTCATAAAAGGTGAATACTTCACATCCGGCGGAAAGGTCTACTGTTCAAAAAAATGCTGGAAAAAGTCAAGGCCGAGGTGCGCAGTCTGCGGCAAAAAAATATACACGGGCGGATATTATAGATATAAAGGCAAGCATGTCTGCAGCCAAAAATGCCTGGATAAACTGAGGCCCAAATGCGCTGTATGCGGAAAGACGGTAAAGGAAGATACCGGCATAAAATCGAACGGAAAATACTACTGCAGCGAGAAGTGTTTTAAAAAAGGCCTTCCTGCCTGCTTCGTATGCGGTGCGCGCATTACCCACATGTACAAGGTCAAAGGGCACGTCTACTGCAAAAAATGCTTCAATACGCCGAAATGCCTTCAGTGCGGATGTCCGACAGGGGGAGAGCTTCTGCCTGACGGAAGACCTTTCTGCAGGGAATGCAAAAAAATGGGGATAATAAAACGGGAGACGGCTCTTGGGATATTCAGGGAGGTGAAAAAGCTTCTGAAAGATGAATTCAGCATAGAGACCGACCCGGATATTGAATTCCATTTTGTCAACAAGCCGGTGCTGGAAAAGGTCAGCAAAAAAAAAGAGATCAGGGAGGACGGGCTATACAGAAAGCTTACTGTTGAGACTGCCACTGATATCGGCATATTCGGGGTGAAGATCGCCGAAGGGTTTAACAAAAAGCAGACAACACTGCGTCAGGTGTATGTACTCACGTGGCTGGACAAACCTCACCTTCGCCAGGTCTGTGCGCATGAACTGATGCATGACTGGACAGAAACGCATTTTCACGATATAGATGAAATTGAAGTTATTGAAGGTATTTCGGAATATGCTGCATACCTCTGCAACAGATATTACGGGTACAGTGATCTCAATACATTGAAGATGAAGAATAAGGATCCTGTGTACGGGGCCGGCTTCAGGCTTGTTCTCAGTGCGGATAAAGGGAAGGGGATTCAGGATATAACACAGTGGCTTAAAAGCGGGGAATACCTGAAGGACCTGAAAAAACTGAAGAAAAAGGCTGGGGAAAAGTAGGACCGGCGGAGGTCAGAAGGCAGAGGTCAGGAAAAAGTATTTAGTGTTTAGTAAATTAGTATTTAGTAAAAGAAAAAAACCGCAATCACAATCGACTAATACACTAAATACTTTTTTGTTTTTTTAAACTTGTAACTTTTAACTAATTTTTCTCTGTGATCTCTGTGTCTCTGTGGCTGTCTTCTGTTTTTAATTCGCAAATCGGCAATCGCAAATCGCAATTCAATTCATTCCCGCTTCATTAAACACATCTTCATTCACGTATACCGGTGTATTGAGTCTCACACTGATCGCTATTGAATCACTCGGACGCGCGTCAATACATTTTATTTCGTCCCCGATCCGTATCTGCAGTTCCGCATAGAACGTGTTGTCCTCGATCTTCGTCACGGTCACGCGTTCGAGTTCCGCATTGAGGGAATTGAGCATGTCGGCAATAAGGTCATGCGTCATGGGCCGGATGACAGGCCTTTTATTGATTGCCCGGTCGATCGCGATCGCTTCGAATATACTTATAATGATAGGGACTTTTCTGTCCCCCTCCTTTTCCTTGAGAAGGATCATCTGCTGATCACTTGTTTCCGAGATCACGATACGGCTTAGCTCGCATTGTATATCCGCCATATGTTTTCCTTTGAATTATGTAGGCACCTGAATGCCCAGCAGACCCATTACTTGCTTGATATCCTCCCATACTTTCGCTTTTCCCGATGCGTTTCTCAGAAGATAAGCGGGATGGAACGTGGGCATGAGGGGAATATCCCCGAACGTATGGAACGATCCTCGAAGCCGGCTTATGGGAACGGATGTTTCCAGAAGAGTCTGAGCCGCGAATGAACCGAGTGCCACTATGACTTTCGGCCGTATACAGTCTATCTGGTTCCGAAGGTATCCGATGCAGTTCTCTATCTCGTCAGGTTCAGGATTCCGGTTGCCCGGAGGCCTGCATTTCAGGATGTTCGCTATATATACGTCCTCGCGAGAGAGCTTCATGCCCTTGGAAATGATATCGGTCAGAAGTTTGCCCGCTTGTCCCACAAACGGGCGGCCCTGCAGGTCTTCCTCCCTTCCGGGGGCTTCCCCTACAAACAAGCATTCGGCGACGGGACTGCCCTCACCGAAGATATAGTTGTTGATGCGTGAAGATATCCGGCATTTGGTGCAGGAACATACCTGTTCTTTGATCCGGGCAAGACAGGAAGACGGATTTTTCTGACCGGATGTCCCGGCTGTTACCGGTATGCTGTCCAGCCCGCTCAACTGCGCCAGTTTGAGGTGTTTTGTAAGGATATCGCCCGGGTTCATTACCGCTCTTCCGGGGGATCTTCAAGGTGGTCGGGATCACCTGCCCTGGCTTTTTGTATGAGTTCGGAAATTTCGATAGATTTTTTCAATCCTTCGCTGAAAACAAAAATCAGCCTGGGAGTATACCGGAGGTCGAGTTTGTCCGCGATTTCACGCTGCACAGCAGGAGCGGAATGATTCAGTACATTTTCAAACATTTCAATGCGGTTTTCCGATTCTTCATCACCTTCGGTTCCCAGGGCAGAGAAATAGACTTTTGCAGATCGGAAATCATTGGCAAGGGACACGGATGTTATGGTGATGAACCCAAGACGGGGATCGCTGAGCTGCTGTACGATAAGAGGTATTTCCTGTGCGAGGAGACTTTCAATGCGTTTTTTCTTGGTTCCCATATTTCACCCGTTCACTTTACAGAGAAAACGCTGTCCGTTGCGCTACTCTTTTTTCCCGGAAGAGATTGTCCTCTTTATTTTTTTGATCTCATATGCTTCGAATATATCTCCCCGTTTGACATCATCGAAATCCTCGATTTTGATGCCGCATTCGAATTTTTCCTTTACTTCGGAAACATCGTCCTTGATCCGTTTCAGGGAGTCGATTGATCCGTCGTAAATTTCAATGCTGTCGCGGAGAACACGTATGTTCGAGGATTTTTTAATAAAGCCGTCAAGCACGAAACAGCCGGCTACGGTTCCGAGTCCTGAAATATTGAAGGTCTGCCGCACTTCCGCCTTGCCCGTGATCTCTTCAACCTCTTCAGGTTCAAGCATGCCGTTGAGTGCATCCTCAAGGTCGTTGAAGATCTCGTATATTACATGATATCTCCGGATTTCCACCCCTTTTGAGTTCGCCAGTTCATCAACCTTCATTTCAGGCGACACATGAAATCCTATGATGATAGCATCGGATGCTTCGGCAAGCATTACATCGGATTCGTTAATGCCTCCTACACCGGTGTGAACGGTCTTTATCGTAACTTCCTGGGTACCTATGTCCTCGATTCCGTTCAGGATCGCTTCGACAGAGCCTTTTCCGTCCGCTTTTATAATAATATTGAGCTCTTTAAGGTCCTTTTTGCTTATACTGTCAAAAATGGTCGCCATGGAAATATGTGTCGCAGGTATGTGAGCGGCAGCCTTTCCGACAGATTTTTTGCCAGAGATCGATTTTGCCTGCTGAATGTTCTCAGTAACGTACAGAGTGTCCCCCATGGCAGGCATATCATTGAAGCCCGTGATTGTTACAGGAGTTGAGGGGCCAGCTTCGCTTATGGAATCATTAAGATCGTTCCACATATGCCGTATCCTGCCCCATGTCGAGCCGCAGAAGAAGTAATCGCCCTTTTTCGCCGTGCCGTTCTTTATGACAACTGAAGCAAGTATTCCCTGCGTATCGGAAAGATTTGTCTCGAGAATCACTCCTTGGGCCTGCCTTTCAGGATTTGCTTTCAGTTCGAGTATCTCTGTTTCCAGCATGATTATTTCGAGCAACTCGTTCACTCCCTCACCCGTAACAGCGGATACTTCAGCGCACTGTGTTTCTCCACCCCAGTCTTCAGTTGTGAGGCCAAGTTCAGAAAGCTGGCCCTTTAGTTTGTTTACATTTGCATTGGGAAGGTCGATCTTATTGATTGCCACAATTATCGGAACTTCCGCTGCCAAGGCGTGGTCATACGCTTCCCTGGTCTGGGGCATTACCCCGTCATCAGCAGCCACAACAAGCACCACGATATCAGTAACATTGGCTCCCCGGTTCCTCATTTCGGTAAACACTTCATGGCCCGGCGTATCTATGAACGTAATGTTCTTATCGTCTTTACTGTAGATATATGCTGATGTGTGCTGTGTGATCCCTCCCGATTCAGTTTCAACAACCCCTTCCTCCCGGATAGTGTCAAGAAGGGATGTTTTTCCATGATCAACATGGCCGAGGAATGTCACTATGGGATTACGTGCAACCAGCTTTTCCTCGTTAGCCTCGTCGCTCGCGGTTTTGAGGAATTCCCCCTCGATGTCGGCTTCCTGTTTAAAGGATATTTTCAGATCGAATGATTCCGCGAGGAATTCAATGATATCCCTGTCTATTATCGTGTTGATATTGGATACAGTTCCCTCGTTGAGCAGTTTCAAGATGATACCCTGGGCTTTGATTCCCGCTGTCTGAGAAAATTCACGTATGCTGATCGGGGTTTCAACGTCTATTACGGAAGGAACGGAAGGCTCCTTGTCAGTTTCCTGATGTTTAAGTGCGGCAGCACCCTTCTTTCTTGACTTTTTCTTTTTTCGCCCTCTTTCCTGGGGAGGCTTCTGAATACGGGGCCGTGTCTTGCGTGCGGGTTTCCGGTCCGGCTGGCGTATTCTTTTGGCAGTATGCTGTTCCACCTTTTCCTTTTCCTCAGCTGGGGTTTCTGCAGCAGAGACCAGTTTGTAGATTGGCTTTTGAACGGGCTCCTGTTCCCCAGGTTTCTTTTCGGGTTCAGCCTGTGTTTCCTCAGGTGGTTCAGCGGGTGTTTTCTCCTCTTCCGGTACAGGTGCTTCTTCAGCAGCTTCCGGTTCAGCGGAGGCTGTCTTTTTTTCTGAAGCCTTTTTTTTCTTCTTTTTCTCCTTTTCCCGTTTTTTGCGCTCTTTTTCCTCTTTTTTTCTTTCGAGTTCCTGTCGTCTCTTTTCCGCTTCCCGTTCCTTGCGTTTCTTTATTTTCGCTTCACGCCTTACCTGGGCTGCTGTTTTGACCTTTCCCGGTTTTCTTGGCTTTGTTCCCTTTTTTTCAGGTTCTTCGGCTTTTTCCTTCTTTGGGGTCTTTTTCGCGGGTCTTTTTGCCACAGCAAGCTTCAGAGGATGGCTGTCTCCGCCACCCAGCTCTGTTTCTATCTTTGAGGTCTGTTCGTCCGAAAGGCCAGCGGACGCACTCTGTTTTATGTCGAGTTTGAGCTTTTTGCAGACTTCAAGTATCTCAGAACTTGATTTGTCCAGTTTTTTGGCCAGTTCATGAATTCTCATTATTCTGCGTTTTCCTCTGTCCGATAATTTCGCGGGCGGTCTGAATGATCTTTTCGGCCTTGCTTTTGGAAATGCCTTTTATGCTGAGAAGGTTTTTTTCTCCGAATATCACCAGTTCCTCAAGCGTCGCGATATGATACTGCTGAATCCCTTCGCTGATCTTGTCCCCGATGCCCGGAAGGGTCTCTATATCCTTTTTTCCCAGCTTCTTGACCTCTTTTATCTCCTTTGTGTTGTATATATCGAGATGCCATCCTGTAAGACGCGATGAAAGCTGTATATTAAGGCCGTTTTTCCCTATTGCCAGGGGGACCTGGTCTTTCTCTACTATGACCCTGGCGCGGGAAATGGGGGGACAGAGTTCAACGGACTGAATTTCAGCCGGTGAAAGGGAGTTGGCTATGTACAGCCTTAAATCGTCGGCCCACCGCACGATATCGATTTTTTCATTGATTTCGTTTATGATCGCCCATATTCTCGATCCCTTGACTCCGACGCAGGCCCCTATACAGTCGATTTGGGGATCAGAGGAATGAACAGCCACTTTTGACCGGACACCGGGTTCACGCACTGCGGCCATGATCTCGATCGTGTGGTTTGAGATTTCGGGGATTTCGAGTTCAAAAAGGCACCGGACGAGCTGTGCCGAGTTTCTCGACAGGATCACCGATACATGGTTTTCCCGGTTAATTTCCTTGATAACGCAGCGTATGCGTTCCCCCAGCTGGTATTTTTCACCCCTGACCTGTTCGGAGTAAGGAAGAAAGCCGTCAATATCACCAAGGTTCACCCATATATTGGACCGGTCAATACGCCGGACGCTGCCTGATACAAGCTGGCCTTCCTTCTCTTTGAATTCATTGAAAATAACGTCGTTTTCGGCTTCCTTTATCTTCTGCATGATTATCTGATACACATTCTGGGCCGCGATCCTTCCCAGTTCCTTAGGATTGACAGGGTCATCATCAACAGAAATGGCTATTTCACCCGTTTCAGGGTTTACATGAACCTCGATTTGGCCTGTAAAGGGGAATTTCTTCGTTGCTACAGATTCTATTGCGCTTTCAAGCCCTTTGAATATTGTGGCTTTGTCAATATTCTTTTCGCGGTGAATAGCGTCAACCATGCGCAGTATTTCTTTATCCATATCAACCCCGGTTCCTTCAGGTAACAATAAGCCTTATATCCGCTTGTCCAATAAAAAAAAACAGAAATTTCATCAAAATGGCTTCACCCTATATTGTAATATACAATCACAGAATGTCAAAATAATTTTAAAAATAACCTTTAAAAGGCAGAACAAAAAAAATGTAATTTTTTTTATATTTCTTTTTTTTCTTGAATTATAGAGTCCTTCCGGTATATTTCTGACCGACTTTTTCAGGAGATAGACACATGGATGTGATTGACGCTGTTGTACAGAGGTACAGTGTGCGTTCGTATCAGGACACGGAAGTTGAAGAGGAAAAGATTAATTCAGTACTGGAAGCCGCCAGGCTATCCCCTTCGGCGAGTAACAGGCAGGAATGGCGTTTTGTGGTTGTCCGTGACAGTGCAACGAGGCAGCACCTTTCAGATGCGGCAAGCGGTCAGAAATTCGTTGCAGAAGCGCCTGTGGTTGTTGCGTGCTGCGCGGAAACCGATGGACATGTCATGGGATGCGGGCATCAGTGCTATCCCATAGACGTGGCCATAGCTATCGAGCACATGGTTCTCAGAGGGGTCGAACTCGGCCTCGGAAGCTGCTGGATAGGGGCGTTCGACCAGGAAAAAGTGAAAGAAATACTGGATATTCCTGATGACGTCAAGGTTGTGGAGCTTCTCACTCTCGGGTATGCTGCCGATTCACCTAAGGAGAAGAACAGGCTACCCCTTGAAGACATCGTGAAATATGAGAAATGGACATAACGGGACACTGCTGAAAAAGGGATAACTTATCCATTGGTGCTGTTTTTGACCCAGTCATTCGTTGATGTGACCGCTTTTTCCACAAGGAACAGCTCCTTTTGAAGAAACCGTTTTTTATGCTTGAGCGTCATGTCATGAAGGCCGGTGAACAGCCCCTCTTCAACATGTGACAGGAACCTGTGCACAGTGTCCTGTGCAATGTGTGTGACTGACAAACCCCATTTTTGAAGTTCTTCGGCCTCTTCACGAATATGGGGTTCATCTATTATCCGGAGCTTGGATGAATAGGGGCGGGGATTATATCCCAGATAAAAGCCTTTGATCCCCATGATCAGGGGCATGTATGACGTGTTGCGTTTAAGGCGGGGGAACTGGAACTCAACCGTAGGGATGCATTCCTCCTCTATCTGGGGACTGTTCGGGAACTGCCGGTTCTCCGTTATTATCTGGGTGTTTCCCCACGGGTCAAAGATTTCCCGGCATCCGATCCGTTTTTCAAAGATCCGATTCTTGAACGAGGTTCTGAAGTCGCCTCCGAGCAGAAGAAGGCATTTTATCATTTCAATATCGTTGGACCGCGACCAGTCGATCTCGCCCAGCACATTCTGAAGGCTTATATGAAGGCTGTGAGGGAGAACAGGCATGAATGCGGTCATTTCCTCTATAAGGGATGAGAGGATATACGTGTCGTTTGAAACCGGTTTGGACGTATACTGAAGAAGAGGGTTCTTGCCCAGGGCGAATTCGATGAATCCGCCGTCAGTCTTGAAATTCTGAGTGGACAGCACATGATCATCGATATGCCCCCCGAGTCTCCAGCATCTGCGGAGAAGATCGAAGTGGATAAAATATTTAAAATTGTCAAATAGGCGGTCACTGGGCCTGCAGCTGTATATGGCATGCCTTCCGATATTGCTGAATTCCATTTCTGCCCCAAGAGGGATCCTTCCCTCCTGCCTGTTCATGGCTATTTCTCTGATAATATACTGGATTTCTGCTCCGTAGCGGCTGTGCAGAAGAGCGCTTATGTTAGCTGCACCTCTGGCATAGTCGGTATATTCGGACGTCCCAAGGGCTGATGAGGGACAATATATGCTGAGATAGTAGTCAAGCTCAGCAGTGTGGGAGTTCAGAAGCCTGAGCGTAACGAGATTGGTCAGCGAATGCATGCAGAACGGCTCTTTGGTAAAGAGGGCGGTCCGGTTATAGTGATGGATAATATCTGCAGTCCTGTTGAAGACCATGAATCGTGATGCAAGGTCTATGTAGTTTTCCGCGTACGGGCGTATGGATTCATCCTGTTTGATTTTTTTCAGATCGGGGATATTCTTTATATCAAGGTCTTCGCTTATCCGGTTAGGGCTTACATATGTGTTGGAAAAGTAGAGGTTCATAAGGTGCTGGATTTCACATTCGAAAAACTCCTTCTGGGAAAGGAAATCGATGTTCGTATAGTCCTTGTTCCTTCGCGTAAGGGGAATATGCTTGTTGAGCTGTTTTTCCAGATATTCTTCCACCCGCATATTTATCGTTTCGTCAATATGGTCGCCGAAGGTCCGTCTGATATTGAGAATATTGCCCACATACGTATAGGCTTCCGCTGTTTCTCCTCCTGTTTCAACGGTTACCGTGATACGGGAATAGATAGTGCCTTCGTTTTCGTACCGGTCGATCTTTTTGAGGGATGTACTGTCAATATCCCGGAGAATGTACCCGTTCACCCTGCCGCCTTTTACTTTCAGAATATAGGGGAAACCGGTCCTCTGCTCGAATATTTTATAGCCCTTCAGAACAGCCCTGTTTCGGGGAAACGTTTTCCCGGTTATTACCCGGGTCACCGTTTTTTTGCGCAGAGTACCGTAAATGAACAGATTGGCCATTTTTTCAGAAATATCCTTAATAACATGACCTGAGAGTATACTATTATAATGCTGATATACGGAAAATCCAGCAGAAAATGTGAAACTGAACCCATTTTTTGCGTTTATATGAGTGCATACTTTTACAGATTTGAAAAAATTAATTTTTTATTAGCAATTCGGAACAATTCAAATATAATAGAAATTGCGTAAAAACCGTATATATTGAACAATTAGCGGTTGCTGACCGATATTGCATTGTCCGTTAATACAATTAATACAATTCTTGCTCTTTCTGGAATTGTCGATAAAGGTAAGGGTAACGGTAATGAAGCCAGTATGGTGAATGGGTAAGGGTTGGGTAAAAAGACCAATTACCTGACCCTGAGACCAAACCGGCATCTTAACCCTGACCCGATGACTTTTTTTCAAGCTCTGTCTTGGAAAAAATTTAGGTGCTTATATATGAAACTGTCACGCAGAAGCGCAATATTCATAATACTGGTATGCGCGGGGATCCCTCTGACCGTATTTCCCGCGATTCTCGTGTTTTTCGGGTTTCAGGGGCATGAAAGGATCCTTGAGAAAAGCCTCGAGTCCCTGACCGGGCTCCCTGTAGAGGTGGAGGGGCTTCAGTCAGAGAACGTTAACCTGTTTTCTGTGGGCGATATCAGTATAGGCAAGGGGCTTTGTAGGATAGAGGGTGCTGAAGCCCGATGCTCGTTCAATCCCTTTTGTGTTGAAACCTTGCATATCCGGAATGCTGAATGCGATCTGACCGGGACGAATCCGGGTGTTTTTATGCAGATGATAGAACATATCAGGGAAAAGACCAAAGACAGAGAATACAGCGGTTTTTCAGCGTTTTCCAAGAAACTTACTATAGTCATTGACATGCACGAAAAGGCTGCAGACGGGGATTCGGCCCGGATTGAATTATGCGCGTGTCGCGTACATTCCGATACGGACGGGGAGGTTTATTCATCCGCTGATTCCGCTTACATCAATGGAAAACCCTATACGTTCCGCTTTAAAGGCAGGCACCGGTTTCCTTCGAGCACGGGAACGGTCGCCTTTTCGGCGGATACGGGTATTGCGAATCTTTTTTCTGAACCGCATTTCAAGGTCTCATCAGCCAGTTTGAGAGGGACGGCGTCCTATTCCTGCAGAGACGCTGGCGGGGACGGAACTGTGTGGAGCTGCATATTCAACCTGTTTGACGAATCGAATACGAATCAGGTGTTGGGTAAAGCCGATTTCCAGCCTGCTAGAGGTGTTGTTGACCTGAAAGGGCTTAAAACGGACCTTGGAAAGGTACTGGACCTTGTCTCGCTCAGAACAGATGAATACATAACTGTCAGCGGGGGTGAATTCACGGGAAAAGGCACCGTACAAAGAACAGCAGACGGGGCAGGTGCGGAGTTTTCCCTGACGTGCGAAATCGAAAAGCCTGTTATCGAGTTCAATAAAGATATGGCCCTTGATACCGGAACCCTCTATTTTTCAGAGCTCAGCCGCTTCAGTCCGTCTTCCCTGCGGCTGCAGGGAAGAGGCTTGTTTTCCCGGTTATCCGAGTCATCATATCGTCTTGAAACGGAGTATTTCCGCGGAATCATAGGAAATTCGGAAACATTCTGGGATGTGAAAGGAAAGCTGGAGATAGACAGGGGAGCCCTCTCCTCCGATATTACTGCTCTGCTGTACCAGGTTCCTCTGAGCTGCGCGCGGTCCCTTTTCATCCTGTATAAAGCAGATCATTCCTGGATGGAAAAGTGTGAAGGGCCGGTTGACATCAGTATGTCAGGATTTGATGTAAACGCTCCGGATAAAACGCCTATCGTATTCAGCAGCGGAAGCAGGGGGATCCGGTTCTGGATAAAAGACAGGCTTCCGCGTATGGACGGAATATATTTTAATAAGATGAAGCTGTATCTGCCTCCGCTGGAGAAAAAACAGTGAGCAGCGTCGACTTCGTTGCGGAACAGACCGGTAGATTCAGGAGGATCATCGCGGCAGCAGCGGTGGCCAAGGGTCTCGGGTGCATATTGATTTTTTCCACTGTATTCATTGTAGGATTCATTCTGCTTGACTGGGCCGTCCGCTTTCCCGTGTGGATACGGGTTCTGTTTTCTCTGATACTGTGCACCGGAGGCATCTGGTGTTTCATCCGCGATGTATACCTTCCTTTATGCAGGTTCAGAAACCCTCTCAATATAGCGAGGCATCTTGAAAAACGCTTTCCCCTGCATGATGCGTATGCGTCAGCGGTTTTTTTCAGAAAGCTCCCTCTGGTGGAACGGCCGAAATATACGCACGCAATGCTTAACCGTCTTGAAGCGGGCACTGCTGACCTGATCGGATCGATCAGGAGTATACGTGCGATAGACCTGAACAGGACGGCACGTATTTTTGTTTCGGGTCTGGTATGCGTATTGGTATTCGGCATGGTGTTTTTCAGCACATCAGCCTTTAAGTTGGGAACGGCGAGGATACTGTTCCCTATACAGGATTACACCTGGCCTGAGGAAACCGGCATATGGGTGGTTCAGGAAAACCCAGTACATCCCCGCGGAGAAGTATTTCCCATTGAAGCACATATAAGCGGCAGAGAGCCGGAAGAGTGTGTTCTGATCACGCAGAACCGCGATACAGGGGAGTCCGAACGGTTCCGTATGTCACGCTACAGTTCGGTTTACAGGTGCAGACTGAAGAATCCGATGTCCCCATTCTCCTACCGCGTCAAGGCTGGCAGGGCTGAAAGCAACACGTTCAGCGTAACCCTTGTCGACCGTCCCGAAATAGAAACGCTGCGGATACGAACGGAATTCCCTGAATATACGGGTCGGGATCCGGAGAGAAAAAAAACAGATCAATATTATATCAGGGTACTCCAGGGATCGGTCCTGCATATTGCAGCTGAATTTTCAAAACCGGTTGAAAGTGTCACTGTTGCAGATCATACGGGGCAGATGATCGCAGACGCTTCTTTGCAGGGCAACAGGGCAGAATGGAGTATGCGTGCCGAGGAAAGTATACGGTTTACCGTTTTATGCAGGGACAGGTACGGATTCGGCCAGAACGACCCTCCTCAATATACGCTGTGGGTTGAGACGGATCCCAAACCTGAAGTCAGTCTGGTGCTTCCCGAACGCAATCTTCATCTGATCAGGGGTGCTGAGATACCCGTACGTATAGCAGCGACAGATAATTTCGGTATCCGGGAAATCGGGTATGCCTATTCCGTGAAAACCGTTTCCAGACGCAGGATTGCCGATTTCAGCAGAACATCGGTCACGGAAGCTGCAGGAAACGGGACATTTATAGTACAACCCCTGGTTTTCAATGAAGGGGACCGTATCATATTCTGGGGGCAGGCTTCGGATTTTAATCGTGATGCATCTTCTCCCGGCCAGTCTGAGAAGATCATTATCGAAGTGGTCAGCAATGATGCACTGCTTGCCCTTTTCCAGAGGGAAAAAGTCGCGGTGAAGCATACGGCAGAAAAGCTTCTGGAAGAACAGGAACGGTTCATTAAAAAACTGAAAGACGCGGACGATGCCAACTCCTTTGCACTGGAATCTGACCAGAACAGAATTGCGTCCGGACTGCAGAACGTTGAAAGGGACCTGGAAAGACTGCTGCAGGATTATCAATATAATAAAAAAGACGAAAGCCGGGATGTAAAGGAAGTTGAAAAAGCGAAACGTCTCCTCCATTCGGGAACAACCGCCGCACTGCGGGCCGTACACAAGCTGCGGGATGTTTCATCTGCTGGAACCGGATCGGTAATCCAGGATGCAGAGGAGGTGCGGAAATACCTTCGCACATCCTTGGAGGTGATGAAAGAGTGGGAGATAATTGAGCACATCATACGCCTGCTCCGGACGCTGATTTCTGACCAGGAGACGATCGCCGGGGAAACACTTTCAGGTGCGGGTACGATTCCCCGCAAGGAGGTCGGGGGCCTTACAACAAAACAGCGGGAAGAGGTGAACAGACTGGGTGACAGGGAGGCATCTCTCAAGAGGGCTCTTGAACGGATTGAATTCAAGACTGAAGACGCTATCAAGGTCACGGGAAGAGCTGCGAGACGCGAACAGCTGAAGCGGGCTGTTTCATTCATTCACGATTCACTGCTGTATAAGAAGATGGATTCTGCGGTTTTTAATTTGAAGCAGAACAGGATCTTTGCTGCGTACGGACTGCAAAGGACCGTGCTTAAGCTTTTAACGGAACTGGCCCGAATCATAGCCGGTGAAAAAAGCCTTAAGGATCGGTTCAGAGACATTGAGGGATTCCTTGCAGCAATGAAGAATGTAGTAACAAAGGCAGAAGGTCTCCTGTCTGAACAGGAAAGGATACGCTCACAGGCCGATCAGGGAGAAGACCGTGGGAAACTGGCAAAGGAGCAGAAAGAGCTGGCGCGGAAAATAAAAGACCTGCTGGAGCATATGAAAAAGACGGAGACCCTTCTCTCAAAAAGGAATCCGGATGTCCTCGCGAAGAAGAAGGAAGCTGAAAGCATCCTCTCTGAAGCTGGAAAGGCAGCTTTTTCATTTTCCGAATTTATTTCAGGGCTTAATTCCCGCGGGGGAGATGAAGGGAAAAAGGCTCAGGATAAACTGAAGGAATTCATCGATAAAATAAAAAAGCTCCGCACCAGGGCGCAACAGGAGAAAACCGGCCTCAGAAGAAAAGATTTTACGGATACACTGAAAGCGGTATTGGAACTGCAGAAAAAAATAGGGGGGCAGCTTGCCGATCTTTCAGGCAGAAAAGAACTTGGCCCTGAAGGAAACGAGCTTCTCCGTTCGGTACGCAAAGACGAACAGCTGAACAGGGAGGCGGTGGAAGGGATACTGAAAGTGATGTCAGGCAAAAAGGAGCATGTGTTCAGGTGGATGCTCAGAAATATTTTGTCGGACATGAATGATATTATAACAGGGCTCAATTCGGATCCTCCGGACAGAAAAATTCTGTTTCTGAATGAACAGGTAATAATGAATCTTCAGCTTGTTATAAAAAGCCTCGTTCTTACGGTCAGGAACAAAGCCGGGGGGCCTTCCTCGTCCGGAGGGGGCGGAGGGGGAGGAGACAGCGGTATTATCCCTCCGCTCTTTGAACTGAAGCTAATCAGGGAGGTCCAGAACGGGTTGAACAGGGAGACCAGGAAATACCTTGAAAAGGGGGGAGAAAGGGAGGAAAAGGTGCGGACGCTTCTGCAGAACAGACAGAAGAAGCTTCTCAAATTAGTTGAGGATATTGCGAAAGGACTGAAATGAAACGGACAGCGTTTTTCTGCGCAGCATTGATCGTAATGATTTTGCCTTGTATAAGCACCAGGGCTGAGGAGGATGAGACCGGACTTTCAGAATTGTTGCAAAACCTCGAATCAGACAAGCGGATCAGAGATGCCTACTCGGAAAAGGAGCCGGAACCCCCCCCTCCTGCTGATGTGCGTCCGCCTTCAGAGATCATACAAGAGGTTTCCCAATGCATGGATACCGTGGTTAAAGAACTGGATGCGGTCCCCCACAACAGGGAGGGGATCGTTGAAAACCAGAAAAAGATCGTAGATCTTCTTGACAGCCTGCTCGATCAGGCCGCTGCGTCGATTCCTCAATCCTCCAGCACGGGTCAATCCCAACAGAAAACCCCTTTGTTCACGCAGATCAGGCTGCCGGAGGGGAACAGCGGGGGAGACAGCACAAACATGGGAGGGGGTGACAAGAACGATACTTCTGTGCCGGACAGGGATCCCGGTGGTGCAGGGGGTCCCCAGTGGGGGAACCTTCCGGATAATGTGCGGGAGGAGATACTGCAGCTTCTTCAGGAGGATATTCCCGTTCTGTACCGCGAGCTGCTCAGGCTTTATTTCAAGAATATCTCAGAGGAGTGAACGCCCTGTGAAATATAGAATATCAGGTTATGCGTTGCTTGTATGCGCTTGTGTTACATTCCTGGTTCCGACCCGCCTCAGGACTGCTGAGTCAGGGAGTTTCAGGGAAATCACGAAGGAACAGATCGAAGCTGTTGAAAAGGGGCTGAAATATCTGTCCCGAACCCAGAACAGGGACGGTTCCTGGGACAGCGGCAATTACAGGATGAACCCCGGTATAACAGCCCTTGCATGCCTCGCATTCATGGCAGGCGGGAGCGTATCTGAAGGAGGACCTTACAGAAAAGAGGTTGAGAAAGGGCTTCACTATATACTGAAATGTCAGGATGCGAACGGACTGATTCATACGTTCAGGGAGCCGAATCCCATGTACGGACACGGGTATTCCGCTCTGTTTATGGCTGAAATATACGGTATGACAGGCGACAGGAATGTCAAGCCCTACCTGAAGAAGGCAGTGGATGTAATCATCAAGGCTCAGAAAAAAGACGGGGGATGGCGGTACACACCTTCTCCAAGGGGTATGTCGGACATATCAGTGACCGTAGTCCAGCTTATGGCCCTCCGCGCAGCCCGGAACGCGGGTATCGGTATTGAATACAGTATCATCAAGAAAGCCGTTGATTACATCATTAACAGTGTATGCAGTGACGGCGGTTTTTCATACACGCTTCAGAACAAGAGATCCGGTTTCGCGCGTACCGCGGCAGGGGTCACCTCGCTGTATATTGCCGGAAAGTACGAAGGGGATGAGATCGAGGGGGGGCTGAGATATCTATTGGAAAGCCGGGAGGACAGCGGCTATATGCACTGGTATTACTACGGTAATTATTATGCGGCACAGGCGATGTTCCAGGCCGGCGGGGAGTACTGGACGGAATGGTTTCCATGGATACGGGAGGAGCTTCTGAAGAACCAGGCCGGAGACGGCTCATGGAAGCAGCATTCCTCGGCCGGGCCGGTATTCGCCACAGCGATGTCAGTGATGATACTCGAGATTCCCTACAGATACCTTCCAATTTTTCAGAGGTAGATATGAGATTTGTACAGAACAGCGATATAGCCTGGCGTATATATGACGGTGAAGCCGTGCTCGTAGATCCTCAGGGATCCGTATGCAGGGTTCTTAATGAGACTGCTGCACGGATATGGTCTATATGCGAACAACCGTCGACTGTGCAGGAGATCGCAGAGAATATGGAACAGGAATATGATGTCAGCCTGGACCAGTTGAATCAGGACATCGAGAAAATCATCAGGGAACTGACCGGAAAGAACCTGTTGCTTGAAGAAGATAAGCCTAAGAAAGGGAAGGGTTCGTAATGTATCTGGTGACTGGCGGTGCCGGATTTATAGGGTCCCACGTTGTCCGTGAGCTTTCAAAAACTTCACAGCAGGTGCGGGTGCTTGATAATTTCTCAACAGGAAAACGGAGCAACCTCGAAGAAATAGAGAATATATCTATAGTGGAGGGAGACATACGGAGCCTGAGTGTATGCGAGGAAGCTGTTAAGGGCGTGGATTATATTATCCATCTTGCTGCACTGGGATCGATCCCGCGCTCGATTGCGGATCCGCTCACAACACATGAAGTGAATGAAGGAGGCACCCTTAATATGCTTCAGGCTTCACGGGCGGCCCCTGTTTCGCGCTTTATCTACGGAGGTTCGTCATCGAGCTACGGAAATAATCCCGAAATCCCCGTGCATGAATCACACGCGGGAGAACCTGTTTCACCATATGCCGTTTCCAAATACGCAGGAGAGATGTACTGCAGGGCATTCCATTCAGTATACGGCCTTCCCGCTATATGCCTCAGGTTTTTCAATGTGTTCGGTCCGCTGCAGGACCCCGATTCCCCGTATGCTGCAGTAGTCCCTTCCTTTTTCAGCAAAGTCCTAAAAAAGGAGCGTCCCGTTATTTACGGAGACGGAAATCAGACAAGGGATTTCACCTATGTCAGCAATATTGTCAGTGGTATCCTCCTGGCATGCACTGCAGGGGATGAATGCTTCGGCAGGATGTATAACATTGCCGGGGGAGTTCGGACGTCGGTGAACACTCTGTTCGAAACGATCCGCGGCATTACGGGCTCTGATGTCAAGCCGGAATATATGGAAGCCAGAAAAGGGGATGTCCTCCACAGCGCCGCATCAATCGAAAAGGCTGAAAAGGCGTTCGGCTACAAGCCTGAAGCTGCCGTTGAGCAGGGATTGCAGGAAACCTGGGACTGGTTCAGGTCGAGCAATACATTAGTTTAGGAAACATTATGGACAATGAAGATCAAAAGGTGATGGAAGAGATACAGACGCTTCAAAAAGGGCTCGCGCACCTGACCGATGAAGTAAGCAGAAGTATCGTGGGGCAGAAAAAAGTTATGCGTGAGCTCCTCATTTCAATGCTGTGCAGAGGCCATGCTCTTCTCATAGGGGTTCCGGGACTGGCGAAAACCCTTATGGTGCGTACAATATCGCAGGCTCTGGAGCTGACATTCAACCGAATACAGTTCACTCCGGACCTTATGCCTGCAGATATTACGGGCACGGATATCATAGAAGAGGAGAGATCGACTGGTAAGAGGAATTTCCGGTTTGTGCAGGGCCCCTTATTCGCGAATATTGTGCTTGCCGATGAGATAAACAGAACGCCTCCTAAAACGCAGGCGGCCCTGCTCGAGGCAATGGAGGAGCGCCAGGTGACTGCCGGAGGCAACAAATATCCTCTGCTTGACCCGTTCTTCGTCCTGGCTACTCAGAATCCGATTGAACAAGAGGGAACGTATCCTCTTCCGGAAGCCCAGCTTGACAGGTTTATGTTCAATATCAGCGTTGACTATCCCGGGAAGAAGGAGGAGATTGAAATAGTACAAAAAACGACTTCAGAGGGCCTTCCCGATGTTACGCCCGTGATGAAGGGGGACGAGATAATCAAGCTGCAGAATATCGTGCGGCAGGTACCGGCTGCCGACCATGTTGTTGAATACGCGATCTCCCTTGCGCGCATGACCCGTCCCTCCGAGAACAGCAATGATGAATTCATCTGCGAAAATGTGTCCTGGGGGGCGGGGCCACGGGCATCGCAGTACATGGTGATAGGAGGCAAGGCGAATGCCATAGTAAACGGCAACTTCCATCTTTCCAAAGAGGATATAAAGACAGTTGCGCGCGCAGTCCTTCGTCACAGGATCGTTCCGAGCTTTAATGCTGAGGCGTCCGGCATCACGGCAGATGATATCATTGAGTATCTACTGAAGTCGGTATCTGAACAGGAGAAGTAATATAATTGTGAATATTCAGGAGTACTGCGCAAAGAATGTGTGTAGTCCATCAGAGCATAAAGTATGACTGAAACAGAGCATACTCCCCAGGGTCCTCTGGATCCTCAGGTTCTGGCAAAGGTAAGCGGGCTTAAATTCCGTGTTAAAAAAATCGTAGAGGGGTTCATCGCAGGTCTGCATAGATCCCCGTATCACGGCTTTTCTGTCGAATTCGCGCAGCACCGGCAGTATAATCCAGGTGATGATATCCGGTATATTGACTGGAAGGTGTTCGGGCGCAGCGACAGGTTTTTTATCAAAGAGTATGAAGAAGAGACCAATATGACTGCAACAGTCCTTGTGGACTGCAGTGAATCCATGGACTATTCATCAGGGAGCCTGAGTAAATACGATTACGGGGCATGTATTGCGGGGACTCTTGCGTATCTTCTGCTTAATCAGCAGGATTCTGTGGGAATCACCCTGTTCGACAACTCGGTCAGAACGGAAGTTGCGCCTTCTACAAATCCGGGAATCCTGAAAAATATTATTGATGTACTTGAACAGACACAACCCCAGGGGGAGACAAAGATCAAGGGGGTTTTTCTGAAGCTGCTCAGCACACTGAAACGGAACGGGGTGGTTGTCCTGATATCCGATTTCTTTGTAGATCCGGAAGCCCTTGACACAGCACTCAAGCATTTTTCAAGCAGGGGGCATACTGTGTTCCTCTTTCATGTTCTGGACAAGGCTGAACTTGAGTTCCCGTTTGACAACCTCACGCTTTTCAGAGGCCTGGAACACGAGGGAGACCTGATGCTGGACCCGAACACGGTTAAAAAGGCCTACGTGAGGGAAATGAAGGCTTTTCTCCGGGATCTTCGAAAAACAGCCATACAGAAAGGTGTCCATTATTACCTTATGGACACATCAAAACCCCTTGGTATTGCCCTTTCATCAATCCTTTCGACACACGGGGGACGCAGGAAAGTATGACATTCCTTTCTCCTTTATGGTTGCTGGCAGCGGGTGCCGGAATCGTGCCTGTTCTGATCCATCTGATATTCCGGAGACGGTATGTGCAGATCGACTGGGCCGCGATCCGGTTCCTGCGGAACGCCTTCAGGAAGAAGAAAAAAAGACTCGCTGTTCAACATCTGCTCCTTATGTTCCTGAGGATTCTTTTTCTTTTGGTCATGGCTGTTATCTGTGCGGTCCCCGTGTTCAAAAGCCGCTTTTTCCGGGGAACGGGAACTGGAGTGACCGTGATCATACTTGACAATTCATACAGCACAGGAATGCAGACGGATAGTGTTGCATCATTCACCCGTGCGCGCAGGCTTGCTGTTGCCGTAGCCGAGAAAGCGTCACGGCAGGGACGGATAGTCTTCATTCCTTTTGCTGCAGGGGAACATGCGGTCGAAAAGAGTACGTTTGATCTTCCGTATATCCGTAGGATGATACAACAGACGGAGATCTGTTTTAATCATATCTCTCCCCATACAGCGTTTGAAGCCGGTTCACAGATCCTTGAAGAAGAAAAGGGAGATGGACATACGGTCTATGTCATCACTGATCTTCAGAAAATAACATGGGATTTTCCTCCTGAGTCCCTATCAGGCATTTCTTTCAGGAGACTCGCGGAAAAGGGTGCGATACGAATTATCGATATGTCCCCTGTTCAGAAAAAGGCGAATTGCGGGATACAGTCCCTTGATCTGACAGGGAGGATCCCCACACAGGGAAAATATGCTGAAGCAACCGTCCTGATCAGGAATTATTCGGATACTGTCATTGACAATCACGTCTGCTTCCGGCTTGAAGGAGGTACGTATGCGAAGATCCCCGTTTCCCTAAAGCCGGGTTTGAATCCTGTTTCGACCGATATCCGTTTCAACAGACCCGGGCTTAACAGGCTGGAGGCATGTCTTGATGAAGATGTCCTTCCGGGCGACAATAGAAGCTGGGTGGTCGTGGACGTGCCTTCTGCGGTTGAGATCCTTGCGGTTAACGGCGAAACATCTGTTGAACCTATGAAGGATGAAACGGATTTTTTTAAAAAAGCCATGAATCCCAGAGGCCGGTTCTCGGTAGGGGATGATATCGCTATCAATGTGACCGATGTAAATGAAATTGTATTCAGAAGCAGGGAGATATCCGGCTATGATATTATCGTGCTGGCAAATGTTATGCGGATAACAGAGCAGAAGATACAGAACATCAGCTCGTTTCTTGCGGAGGGAGGCAGCCTTGTTATTTCCGCCGGTGACATGATCGACAGGCGTTTTTACAACAGTTCTCTCTACGGTTCGGGGAAGCATCCGCTGCTTCCTGTCAGGCTCGGTCAGGCTGTGCTGACCGGCTCGAAGCATACAGGCCCCCAGAAACTTGACTTGAACAGTCTTCGAGGCATACCTCTTGCGTTTATGAAAGATTTCAGGGAGGCTATCACTGAGCATATCAGTTTCTATACATATTTCCGTATTCAGGAAGGGATGCCGAAAGAACAGGAACACACTCAGACAATCCTGCGTTTCAGGGACGGAACCCCTGCTGTTGTCATAAGCAGGGAAAAAGGTCTAGTATGCTTTCTTAACTTTACACTGGATGAGGACTGGACTGATTTTCCCTCACATCCTCTGTATCTCCCTTTTATGCGCGAACTGGTAAATTACTGCATGAAACAGAAGGCCCGGAACCTTAACGGGTTTGCAGGTGAGCCTGTTTCCGTTGATGTTCCGGCTGAACTGGGTGAACTTGAATTGAAGGTTATTGATCCGGACGGCTCTGTTGACCATGTTGTGCCCTTGTTCCATGATTCACGGTATACAATCAGCCGGGAATCAGCGTATACTCCAGGCGTATACTGCGTGCAGCAGGGGGATTTTCTTGCATACCGGGCTCGCAATCCGAGGCCGGAGGAGGGCGATCTGGAAAAGATTTCCAGGGAAATGCTTACTAAAAGGTTCCCGCAGGCGGATATGCGGTTTATTCATATTGACGCGGCGGATGCTTCTCTGAAAGCGGAGTATACCGAAGCGGCGGGAGGGGGGTGGAGGCTCTTCGCTCTTATCGCTTGTATTATTTCAGTTCTAGAATACTGTCTGGCCTGGATATCCTCAAAATGAACACACTTATCAGAATGCTGTTCAGAATCCCTGCTGAAAAAGCCGCGGATTCAGACACGTGGTATTTCAGGTTCCTCTCCCCGTGGGATATACGGATTGCAGTACCGGCGGCTGCCGGATTGATACTGTTGCTTGTTCTGACTTATTTTAAACAACCCCGGAGAATGCCGCACTGGGTCAAGACTGTCTGCTCAATCCTCAGGTTTACAGCGGTCGCAGGTATCATTATCATGCTGTGGCGGCCGGCACTGACTTTTGAAAATATCATAGCGGAAAAACCGTACCTGATTGTTATCGCTGATAAATCGATGAGTATGGACATCAGGGATATTCCGGGAGAGAACGGGAATATAACCCGGGACAGAGCTGTGTCCCGCCTCTGCTCCCGTATTTCAGAATCGGCTGATCTTGACAGATTCAATGTGGGAGTATTCACTGTTGGAGAAAGGGTGCAAAAATCAAGCCTGACTGAAATAGGAGCGGTTCCTGCAGATCAGCACAGGTCCCGCATATACACTCTTTCAATGGAGATACTGCAGAGATATGCGGGAAAACCTATGGCAGGTGCGTTTTTATTCACTGACGGAAATAATACGGGGGGATCAGCGGACGAATCGGATTTCAGGCGTTTCCTTGCCGAGGATTTCCATGGCGGAATATGCAGCATAATCGGTGCTGGCAGCAGGTCGATTACTGTAGACGTGGAGGCTGAAGAACTGATTGCCCCCCGGAATGTGCTTATGAAAGAAAACATTGAAGTCATATTCAGGTATTCAGTCCAGGGAACGCTGGACGGGGCTCTGACCGTTGTTTTGAAAGAGAACGGGCTTGAAACCGCCCGTAAAGAGATTTTGCCGAAACACCGGAAGGGGATCGTATCCTTTACATATCGTCCTCAGGTGCAGGGGGATGTTCTGCTGTCAGCTCAGGCTCTTCCGGTGCAGGGAGAAACCATTCAGGGAAACAATTCTGTCTCACAGCTGATAACCGTGTATGAGGGCACGCTTAAGATCCTGTATATCGAAGGAAGTCCACGCTGGGAATACCGGTATTTGAAAAACAGCATGGTAAGGGACAAGATGATATCTCTGAGCATACTGCTATTATCTGCTGATCCGGGTTTCGGCAGTGAAGGCAGCATTCTGATCGGCTCATTTCCTGCTGCTGACGAACTGGCGGAATATGACACGATCATTATCGGGGATGTTGCGGCTTCATTTTTTACCGACCGTCAGATGCTGGATATCGCCGAGTGTGTTGAAAAGAAAGGATCCGGTGTTGTCTGGATCCCGGGAAATGCTGAAACAGCTTCTTCGTACATAAACACTCCGATGGCGAACATTCTGCCGGTAAAGCTCCTGAAAACGGAGGTTTATTCCGTTTTTGAAGAGGAAAGGGAGCAGCGCCCATTTAAACCGAAAATTCTCCCTGCAGGACTCGATCATCCTGTAATGCAGCTTGCCGATGATCGGGATACCAATGAATCGATATGGAGAGCATTGCCTTCGTTATATAATTTCATGCGGACCGAAGGTATCAGGCCGGGCAAGACACTGCTGGCCGAATATCCATCCCGTGCCCATATTGAAAAACATGAGGTCATATTTGCTGCCGGTTTTTACGGCATTGGAAAGTGTTTTTTCTCAGCAGTCGATTCGACATGGAGATGGCGTTTCAGGGCCGGAGATCTTTATTTTTACAGATTCTGGATGAATGTGTTCAGGTATGTCAGCTCAGGCCGGTTCGCTGAGGGAAGAGAACCGTGTTTTATAATTACGGACAGCAGCTCCCACGTGATAGGCAGGCAGATCTCTCTTACTGCTTTGATCCGGGATAAGGATTTCAATCATGTAAGTGCTCCTGAATGGAAAGCAACAATTGAAGATTCAGCGCATTCCCAAAAGAGCGTTATACTCAGGCCGGTCCCCGGATCGCAGGGATATTTTGCAGGGAAATTTTATCCTGCTGATCAGGGTATATATACAATATGGGCGCAGGATGCTGAAGGTGTCCGCAGACAGTATCTAAAAATCAAAGTTGACGTACCGAAAGGCGAGATCACGCATGTGCTTATGAATATTCGCGGCATGAAAAATGCTCTTGGAACATCAGGAGGTGAATTGCTTCAGATCGAGGAATCTGAAAAGATACTGAACCGAATTACCGGTATACAGGGACAGAGGCGTGAAGAGATTATAAAAAGCGACATTGAGATATTCAATCACTGGATATTGTTTGTCCTGATCGTAGGAGGAGTTACAGTTGAATGGATACTGAGAAAGATATACAGACTGGCATAGCCCGGACTACTGAAAAAACGGGTTATATTTTTTCTCCGACGTGATATCGGTTATCGGGCCATGACCCGGATAGAGTGTGCCCGGCTCGCGCGGGAATATTTCTGACATCACCGAGTTGGTGAGTTCCTGCATATCCCCGCCCGGGATATCCGTTCTCCCGATGCTTCCCTGAAAAATAAGGTCGCCACAAAATATATCGTCGCCGGTGCAGAATGTTACCGACCCTTTGGAATGGCCGGGGGTTGGTATTATGTTAAACGCCAAATTTCCGGCACCTGTCTCTGTCTGTCCTGCAAGATCAATATCAGGAGGAGGAGCTTCGGGAAGGGGAGTGCATCCGAACATCTGAGCCTGCACATTCATATTGCTGAAGTGCATCGTGTCTAGGGAACTAATGCAGTAGGGGATGTTCCACATGTTTTTAAGGATGCCGACACCCCCAATATGATCAAAATGTCCATGCGTTGCCAGGATCAGTATAGGCTCAATTTCGTTGTTCTGACAGAATTCGATGACATCGGCAGGATCACCTCCGGGGTCGATAATAGCGCATTCGGGGGTATCTTCATCCCATACAACATAGCAGTTTGTGCCCAGCTCACCCAGTACGAATGTCTCGATCCGCATCAAAATATTTCCTTTTTCCGTTTATCAGTATGTTTTGTCTTCTCGTCGCCTTTACCCTTTTCATGGTCTGCATTATTGTCCTTTTCTTCATCGTCTTCCGCCCTTTCCTCATCTCTCTCTATGAAACGTTTATTGATCATATCGTCGAGTTCCAGTATCTCTTCTTTACGCTCCATTTCCCTCTCGATACGTTCCCTTACGGCATTCTGGTGCATAATCTTTTGTTCAATTGCCCCGCGGATAAGATCCCTCTTCAATTCAGGGGGGATTTCTCCCTGGAATATTTTGAGGGAAAGGTGCAAGTTCCCGTCATGTATGGTAAGGGTTCCGACCACTGTATCATGATTGATTGTGGGCTTTTCTTTAAGGATTACCATACGGTTCCTGAACTGGCAGTCCAGGTTCAGGTATTCTGCGAACACTCCAATGGCATCATACGCGGGCACATGTTTGAGAGACAGGGATACGTGGATCCCTGCTTTGGCAAGCCGCTGCTCTGTTTCCGCCTGAATAATGATACTTATTCCTGTAATCCGTGCAAGCTTCTTTGCAGCTTCATCAGCAGCGGTCTTCTTGAATTCGACAGAAATTGCCCTATCAAAGAGATCCTCTTCTTCCTCCTCCCTTTCCTCCTGACAGTAACCGGCATTCACCACGGTAAACACTGCGAATATCAAGCCTGCGATACAGACACCTGCAGCAAAGACTGTTTTAGCCATACTTTCTCCTTTCATGTAGTTTTTATGCAGACAAAGAACCGGGTCCGGTGCAGAACAATCAAATGGTTACGTTGCTCTGTCAAAAGCCTCTTTAAGATCGTCAATGATATCCTCGGCATCCTCAAGGCCCACTGCCAGTCGGAACAGCGTATCGGTAATACCGAGTGCATTCCGCTCCTCGGGCGTGTAATTATAGTAGCTGATAAGGGCCGGGTGCGTAATCAGGGTTTCCACACCTCCAAAGCTTGGGCCGATATAGCAGAGACGTAGATTGTCCAGAAACCTTTTTGATGTTTGAAGGTCTCCCTCTATGTTAAAAGTGACAACGCCTCCTCCTCCTTTCATCTGTTCCTTTGCAATTGCATAATGCTGATGGCTCTCTAGAAAGGGATAATATACTTTTTTGACGGCGGGGTGTGATTCAAGGAAGTTCGCCACTGTAAGGCCTGTCTTGTTCTGACGGGCTACCCGTATCGGAAATGTCTTCATTCCTCTGAGCAACAGATAGGAACAGTGCGGATCAATAGTCCCGCCCATGGATTTATGCAGGCTGCGTATCGGCTCCATAAGATCTTTTGACCCAAGGGCTGCCCCGGCAAGAATATCGTTATGTCCTGCAATGTATTTAGTGCAGCTCTGCAGCACTATGTCCACACCGAATTCAAGAGGCCTTTGATTAAAAGGTGTGGCGAACGTACTGTCAATAAGAGTGAGGATATTATGTTTTTCGGCTATTTCTTTCAATCTGGCAAGGTCGAAAATATTCAGGTACGGGTTGGTAGGGGACTCCGACAGTATGAATTTTGTATTCTTCTTGACTGCGCTGTCAAGCATTTCGTAGTTCCCGAACGGCACGATCGTACATCCTATGCCGAACCGTTTGAGATAGGAATTGCAGAATTCCAGTGTTTTTTTATAGCTGTCATCCGTCATGACTATATGATCACCTTTTTCAACAAGGGATAGTATAGTGGTTGTTATTGCGCTCATACCCGAGGAAAAGATGACACAGTCCTCGGCTCCTTCAAGATCAGCAATCCGGTCCTGGACAATCGTGGCAGTTGGATTTCCGTATCTACCGTATTCAAAACGCTTTTTACCGTGTTTAGTATATTCCTCTATGTCTTTTGTGTTTTTAAACGTGAATGTGGATGTCTGGATTATGGGGGTCGTAAGGGAATCTGCATATTTTTCCCTCGGTTCTCCGGCATGTACAGCCCGCGTGTAGAGTGACTGGCCGTCTTTTTTATTTTGATGCTCTTTATTCTGATTGCTTTTTGATGGGTTCATGATTATTTTCCTGACAAATAAACTTTTCGATGGTATACATACAGGAATTACATTATAACATATTATTCAGATATTCAATAAAAAAAACACATCATTTCAGGAATCGTATAATTTTGTATTGACATTACTTGAATGAGTGCTATAATCCGGGCTTATTTTTGCGATATTCGTCAATATGGTATTCAGGCTGGACAAGGGAGGCAGCATGGAACTTTGCATGATAGGCGTCAGGGGGCACAACGGATATGTATTTGAGGGATTGAAGAGACGGCAGGATATCAGGGTTGTAGGCGTATCGGCGGGAACTGAAGAGGATGATGGAACGAAACTGGTTACATCATGCAGTCAATTCGGCCAGTCTCCCCGGTTGTATGGCGACTACCTTAAAATGCTTGATGAACTGAAGCCTGATATCGTGAGTGTAGCAGGCCCGTTTGAAATGCATGCGGAGATCTCGATACAGGCGATGCAGCGGGGCATACATGTTTTTTGTGAAAAGCCTGTGGCGATCAGCCTGGAGGAGTTGGCCCGCATGAGAAAGGTTCATGCTGAGTCGAGAGTGCATTTGACTGCCATGCTGGGGATGAGATACGATCCGGCTTTCTATACAGCGAGGGAAAAAGTGCGGAACGGGGCGATCGGTACTGTAAGACTTATCAGTACAAGAAAATCATACAAACTCGGCACCCGTCCGGCCTACTATACGCAGCGTAGCAGTTACGGAGGCACTATACCGTGGGTGGGGAGCCATTCGATAGACTGGATTCCCTGGTTCAGCGGTGAGAAGTTCCGGTCCGTATACGCGGCCCATACAACCCTGTACAACAACGGGCTGGGAGAATTGGAAGTTTCCGCGATGTGCCATTTTACCCTGACTGATGATGTATTCGCCTCTGCCAGTATTGACTACCTGCGTCCGGGCAACGCACCGACTCACGGGGATAACCGGATACGGGTCGCAGGAATCGACGGTGTAATAGAGGTGCGCGAAGGAAATGTATATCTTATCAATAACGATACGGAGGGGGAAGAGTGTGTGCCTGCATCCTGTTCCAGACAAATACTGGAAGACTTCGTAGACCAGATTGAAGGAGGAACCGAACCTTTGTTAACTGCGGAAGATGCTTTTATCGGGGCTGAGGCATGTTTGCTGGCACGTCAGTCAGCGGACGAGTGCAGGATCGTTGAGTTTGGGCAGACCGACTGAGATAGTTATGTAAGGCGATAAATAACCATGGATGAAACAGTAACAATAGCATTGGCAGGAATATGCGGCTACGGAAGTTTTTATGTTCGTCACATTCTAGATGAAGGGGGAGCAAGGAATGTCAGGCTGGTTGCGGCCGTTGCTAGACGTCCGGAGCGCTGCCCCAGGCTGGACGAGATCAAAGCGGCTGGTGCGGAAATATATCACGATCTGGAGGAATTTTACAATGCCGGCAACGCTGATCTCGTAATCATCTCCTCGCCCATCCAGCTCCACTGCCCGTATACCTGTATGGCTTTGGAAAACAATTCGAATGTGCTGTGCGAAAAACCGCTCAGCGGTTCAGTCCAGGACGGGCTGGAAATGGCCGAATCTGAAAAGAACAGCGAAGGTTTTGTGGGCATTGGATACCAGGCTTCATTTTCCGACGCGGTGCAGGCACTGAAACGTGATATCCTTGCAGGTGATTTTGGGCGGCCGCTGCGGCTGAAGACGCTGAGAGAGGCCCCCAGGAAGACATCATACTACGCCCGCAACGATTGGGCCGGCAAAATGAGATCCGAGGACGGGGCATGGATACTGGACAGTCCTGTCAACAACGCGAATGCACATTTCCTTCACAACATGTTCTATGTTTGCGGTGACAGCCGGGAGACGAGTGCGAAGCCCGTTGAAGTCAGGGCTGAACTGTATCGTGCCAATGCTATTGAGAATTACGATACTGCTGCACTCAGGTGCCGGACTGAAAATGGAACGGAGATACTGTTCTATACATCGCATGCCGTTCCTTCGGATGTCGGTCCGGTAAGCCTGTATGAATTCGAAGAGGGGGTCATCAGTCAGATGAAGGGATGCGGAACAGGTTTTACCGCGCGCTTGAAAAACGGGGAAGTACGGGAATACGGCAGTCCCTTTGAAGGCGGGGCCAACAAAATCTGGCAGTGTGTAGATTCAGTCAGAACAGGCGAACCTGTGGTATGTGGAATAGAAGCAGCTCTTTCACAGACTGTATGCATGAGCGGTGCTCAGGAATCAATGCCCGAGATAGCTGAATTTCCGTCTGACCATGTGACAACCAGTGAAGAAGAGGAAGGGCGGAGTTTGGTCTGGGTCAAGGGACTTCAGGAGGCCTTTATGCAGTGCTATGCCCGTTCACTGCTTCCTTCAGAACAGGGAGTGGAATGGGCCTGCGAAGGTAAAACCATATCCCTTTAATATTAACCCACTTATTTAACCAAGGATTCTAAATACGGTTCAGAACACTTTATTAAAATTACTCTTGACAAAAAGATATATTTTATATACTATTTAATTGTGTGCATATTTTATCGTAAATATCTTTATGAGACTCTAAAAAATAAAACATTAAAAAAACTTAAAAAAAAGAAAGGATAGCTCATGGCACAACTACCCCGCATAAAGGCACCGGGCCACGCAGCCGCTTACCACGTTATTACGAGAGTTAACTCCAGAGACTATCGCCTGAATTCATACATGAAAAAGCGGTTCTGTAAGATCCTCAGGAAGATTCGCACGCTATTTTACGTTAAATACTGCGGATATTCAATTCTATCGAATCACTATCATTTACTCGTAAATATGGCAGATCCTGAAGACATAGACCCGAAAGAAGCGATACAGCGATGGAACGACTACCATGAAAAAGAATACCAGCGCAACGCATCAATAGAAGCCAACCGCACATACGTAGTACAGCACCTCACAGACATCTCATACTTCATGAAACGGCTGAACGTACTTCTGACCAACGCATACAACCGTCACACGGGGAAAACAGGCACACTGTGGGAAAAGCGGTACTTCTCCAACATAATAGAGCGCGGTATGGGCATCATACAATGCGGAGCTTATATAGAATTAAACAGCTTCCGGGCATCCCTTACAGCGCATCCTGAAGACTACAAATACAGCAGCATCAATGAGTTGAAACGCGGCAATCCAGAAGGGATTATAGACATAGACCTTCTTGAAGAAGGCCTTGGCATATCCAGGCTGTACAAAGACCTGACAGACAGGCAGAGCTTCACACGTGAGCTGTTTAAGACCTACTTATCCTACATATACGAAGCAGGAACCAACCCGCACAAAGACGAACACGGGCGGCCTGAAGAGCACGGCCTTGTAATAACAAAAGAGATGAAAATGAATCTGGAGCAATACGGGATACACGGCCCAGTCACAAGCATGTCCAGGAAAGGCATAGAATACAGCAGGGGAAAATTCATAGGTGGAGAGGAATTTGCCAGACGTTTCTATGAGGAGCACGTAGACCGCGGATACAGGGGAGAAGCACGCCAGCAGCATATGAAAAAATGGCTGCATAACTTGGGTCAGGGCGTTTGGGGAGTATTCAACGTTATGCAGGCAAGAGGGCACCCGGAAGCAAAAAAGGCCGCCTTATAGCCGCAGAAATAACCAGTAATATCACCACATAAACCTCCAGAATCTCACGCCCGAAGTCCGCATATATCAGTATAATTGTCAATTACGGCATTTGGAAATCAGATAATTCTCTTTAAAACGATGGAATTAACATACGAATGTATCCACCACATCTTCTCCCACTCTTTTTTTTAAAAAGTCTTCTGAACCCTAAATTAAAAGATATCAGATGATTATCCAGTCTTTTATAATGGATGCACATCTGTTTATGTCATCAGGGATTGTTTGTTCCTGAAGGTATCCCCGTTTTGAGTATTCCTTTATCCGATTTTTTAAGGGGAATACCTTTCTGTGATCCTTTTGGTCTCTTTCTGATACTGTTGGAAATCACTTTCCGACCAACTTTCAAATATGTGTCCCACTGTGTCTATTTCTAAACAGCCTGCGCCGTAATAGTAAAACTCCAGATCATAAAGGCTCCCTTTCCACAGAGCACGGAGTTTTTTCAGAAAATCGTCTTTATCTGCTGACACAAGGAATAATTTCTCTATTTCTTTATGTCCCGGCGGAACCTCTCCAAGCTGCTTAAGGGCCTTTTGGCTGAGACCATAGCCGGTGCTCAATTTTATTAATGCTCTATGGGCAGTACCTTCAATATATGTTTGAAAGGTTTTAACAGTGCGGGCATTATGAGATACTTCTTTTGTTTCATTGATCATCTCATCTGTAATTTTTGAAAGTTCTTTCATTCTGATCAGCACGGGCAGGACTTTGTCTCTGATCCTGATAAAAGATTTTATGTCTTTTTCATATTTTTTGGCAAAGCCGGATCTCCAGGGATTAAACCCCATTTTCACAAGATGCCGCCATTGTTCCAGCCACTCTTCATTGAGGTATTCAACTGTAAGAAGCTCTCCTTCTGTCATGATGTCCAGCTTTTTATCCACCGGAACCAAATAATGTTCCCCGTTCTTTGGATAGCCCGACTCTGCGCTTTTAAGGCCGCTGACAACGTTTATAACGTTTCCTCTGATTTTAATAAGGACCGAGGGCATATTTTTAACATCGGCATCCGGGAGGGAAGGGTTCTTTTTTGTCCCGATCCAAGAGTAATCCCAGAAAAAATAACCGCAGTGCGCGTTGCCGGCCAGAGGGCGAAGCTTTTTTCCTAATTCATCACCCATCACCTGCGGACACCGGGCCGGCACGCAGCCGGCTACCAAATGCCAGCCCATTCCGATCTTTCCGTCCGGTCTTTTGCATAAGTATCCTTCCCATGTCTTTTTTTCCGGTTTTTTGTCAGCTGTATTGCCGGACGGAACGGCAGGTTCGGTTTTTACTGTGCTGTATTCAGAATACTTCTGACCTGTTGAAGGGAAGGGTTCACGGTAATACGGGTCCTTCAGGTTGAGATGGTAGCAATCCATATCAGACAGCCAGAAATAGCTGCGGGAAACACCTCCCAGAAGATAAAATCTGTCACCCGCACAGATCCCTCCGCTGCCGCCCCTCGGCTTCGGTCCGCTGAATGAAGGATGAAGTCTCCTGGCCTTTCCGGCCATCCTGTCAATGTGATATACTCCGGTTTTCCCGCAATAGGTTCTTGCCCTGTAATCATAATTCGGAAAGGACACAAGCATGAGTTCACCCCGATATGAAAACAGATGATCTGAGCTTCCCGCTTTGATATTGACTGCCCGGATTTTTTTCACCCATTTTTTTATACCGGGATCGAACACGCGCAGAAGGGGATCCTGCCCTGACTCAAGTACATACAGCCTATTGTCCAGCATCAGACATCCGGTAATGGCCTTTTTATCAGGAAATTGAGCCAGAATCTCAATAGTGCCGGCAAATGGGTCGAGGACCGCCACCTTTATTGCGCGGTTTAATCTTTGTGTTGCTGTAAGGACCAGGAAATTTGTTTTTCCCCAGCGAGCAAGGCCCGCAACACACCCGAGTCCCGAGTATTTAATTTTCACTGTTTTCCATGTATTTTTTTCCAGGGAGAAAATGCCTGCTGTTATTCCATCCTTTCCAAATCCGGATTTCGAGAAGTCCTGTCTCTTAACAGCAACAACGGATTTTTTTCCGGGGCAGAATGAGGAATAAACACCTCCCGGATAAAAAGGGGCTTCGGGCAGCCTCGTCCATTCTCCGGTTTCAATAGAAAATGCGGTGAATGGATATTTGTATTCCTCTCCTGAACCCACGTTCCCGAGGCAGAAGATATGCTTACCATCTGTTGAGAGCGAGAAACAGCCAATCTGTGAGTCCGTTGCATCAATGGATTCCCATGGGCTTTTAGGAGGGATACTGTTAAGGACCGTAGGTTCCGGTCCGCTGCAGCCCGTTATGAGCGGCAGCAGGATCATGAGAAAAAGGGTTAATGCTGCAGGACGAAAGGACATTGTTAATTTATTCTTAAATTATCCTGGCTGTATTCAGGGAAAAATCTTCCTCAACAAACGGTATATTTCGAATTATAGCCGTTTATGAAGGAATGCAAGCAAAAAAACCTCTTGATTATAATATGCGGCTGGTATAATGTCGCTGATAGCACTCGCTATTTTCCTCGACCGGAATATGTAAATTCGTTTGACATTTTATGCGTTTTCGGTAGAATGGTGTACTGCGGCCTTGACGCATATACTGGCGGGGAGAAATAGATATCGAAAAATATCTAATAAATACGTTTCTTGAAAATATTTAAATGGGGATTTTCAGCCTTATGAATTTTATGAACATCACAATACGCAACTGTACAATTGCTGTTACATATATTGCAGTCCTTTTATTTGCTGGAGATGCGGCTGAAGCAGGAAAACCGGCTGCCTCTGACACGTTCAGATCTCACGTAAAAGCTATGTATGACAGGGGTGCCGGGCTTCTTAAAGAGGGTCTGCAGCACATCAATCAATACGAGCGTATACCGGTCCCTGATGGGGTTTTCAATGATTATATTGACATGCTGTGCGCACTGCCGCCCCGCACAGAACATCTTCCTTTGATTATAAAGCTGATTAGGAAATCAGATCCATACCTGCAGGAGGCAGGAATCCGTCTTGCATCTTCATCAGTTAGAGCGCTCAATGACTATACCGGCCTTCAGGCTCCGATTTGTGAACTTCTTAAAAGGTCTCGCCTTGATCCATGGGTATTACGTGCAATCGTTCAATTTGCATCCAATTCGAATAATACCATATCTCCAGAGTTGGAAAACCTTTTCAGGGACTTAGCTGCAGTAGCCTGCAGGAAAAATCCCAAAAAGCCGGAAAAAAATATAGTTTTCAGGTCAATGGCTATTTCTCCTTACAGGGATGCTAAAATACTCTTAAATCAGGTAATGCTTAACACAGCCGCTCACAAGTTAAGGCGCAGGGCCATCCTTTCTTATCTGGAGAATGAATTTGGGACAAAAGGCTGGACAGAAACATACCGGACTTTAATGAAAAACAATGAGAATTCGGATGAAGGGCATTTTTCAGGAAATGCAGAAAAAAAATTGAAGTAACGGAAAGGGAGCAGGATAATGGCTGATAATGACCGGAAAAATGAATTACGTTTTGTTTTTAGAATCATTTGGCTTCTTTTTCTGTTCTGCGTGATAGAGAGCGGATGCGGTGCCCATAAAAATATAGCTCATCCTGCCTCCATAATTTACGCCCAGTGGGAACAGCTTGACGACATGCCGCGTCCTCTTGGGAGGTACTCTCTTGCTTGTGACGGCAGTTGCATATATATGCTCGGGGGAGTCCGGCATAATATTCGTTCGGGTCAGGCTTACATGCGTAGTTTTACAGAATACAATCCTTCAAAACAGCTTTGGCGCAAACTGGCCTCTGCTCCGTTCGGTACGGGTTATGCTTCTCTGAGTTACTGGCCGGATAAGGAACGAATTGTCGCAATAGCAGGGATCAGAAGGCTTGGAGACGATTTCGATACAGAAGGAATAACTGTGGGAATTTACGATCGTTCACAAGACACATGGGAGGTGAAAAAATATGAGTGCCCCGGCCTCGGCTTGGTTAAATTGCTTATACACTGCAGGAAAGGGCGTTTTCTGGTGCTGACAAGGAAAAACAAAACAGCCCTCCTCGATCTTGATCGGGATACGTTCCGTTTGACCGGGACTTACCCGAATAAAGGCAGGAATCTCGGTAAAGCAAAGACCGACAATACGCTGTATGTTCTCACAGGAGGATGGCGCAAACCTGCCGCGCTCCATTCATTCGATCTGCACAATTATCGTTATAAAAGGAGTATAAACCTTAAGGGGGAGTTTCAAGCGATCGATTGTCTGTTCTCATGGCAAAATCGCCTCTTTATTTGGAAGAACTCGGGACCGTATGATCGCAAAAACCCGTATTCCTACTCGTCCGTGCTTCTTCAGGTGAACCCTGACACCGGTGCGGCAACTGAATTGCGGGACGGCTTTAAAGGGGCAAGATCAAGGCGAAGCAGCAGCGGGATGATGCTCGGTGATTCATTCTACATTTTTGGCGGTCAACGCAGGGATACCGTCTGGCTTAAGGACGTTCACCGATGCCGTTTGATCCTCAAGGATAAGTGATTCCGAAGGACAGGGGCAGAAAGGGGATTCCAACTCCGAAGGATGTCAGGGACGCGCCTGCAAGGCGTTGGGAAGCCTGCCTTTTTTTTATTTCGGTCATTTGAATTTTTAATTTGTTTAGAGGATTTAGGCGCTTAGCGTTTTCCAAACGACAATGCGTTGTCGTTCGTTTTCTTTCTTTGTTTTTTTTTAGGTAGTGCAACCGTTGAAATTTTTTCATATTGCTCTTCAGGTCTCCGGGGTGAAGGGGACCCGGACATGATTAACCTCACTCCGCTTCTCCTCCTCCCCATTGATGGGGGAGGATTGAGGTGGGGGTGAAGCCGAAGCTCCAGCGAAGGCTGTTGGATACTCGCCGTCGCGACGGAGCTTTGGCGTAGTTGGATTGGGTATTGATATTTTTTTCCCGGGCGAGCCAACGGCTCGCCTCTACCCCCTATCACTACCGGCAGAGCCGGGCTGATTATACCAGCGATTTCAGGATGTCTATACCTTTTTCCAGGTCTTCCTGTTTCACGGCATAGGATATCCTGAAATGTGTGTCCTGCCGGCTGAACACGTTCCCGGGGATCAGCAGCAGGTTGTTTTTTATTGCCTTTTCCGCGAATTCCGTTCCTGTACCCTGAGGGACTTCAGGGAAGCAGTAGAATGCGCCTTCAGGCTTTACCATTTCGTAGGTGTTGTGCAGTTCTCCGTAAACAAAATCCCGTTTTTCCCGGTATTCGTCGATTTGGTCTGTGACAGGGATGTCCAGGGCTTTAATACACGCTTTCTGGGCAAATGATGGAGCGTTCACGAATGAGAACTGCTGCAGTTTAGTCATTTCATTGATAAGAGCAGACGGAGCTGATGCGTAACCCATACGCCAGCCGGTTATAGCGTAATCTTTTGAGAATCCCCTAAGTATGACTGCATTGGCGATCCGGTTCAGTATTGAGAGCGCTTTGCAGTCAAATGAAAAAGAACGGTATATCTCGTCTGATACCGGAATGATATTATAATCGTGGCATAATTGGGCTGCCTCTCCGATTTCCTCATCAGTATATACGATTCCAGTGGGATTTGAAGGACTGTTAAGTATGAGGAGTTTTGTCCTGTCCGTGATACAGGATTCGATACGTTCCGGGTAGAGCCGGAAGTCAGGATATGTATCGAAAAAAACAGGCGTGCCCCCAGCCATGCGCACTACATGTTTATAGCTCACAAAACCGGGATCGGGAATAAGCACTTCGTCACCCGGGTCGATCAAAGCAAGAAATGTGAGCATTATTCCCCCAGACACTCCGGCCGTAATAATAACATTCCTGCCGTTCTCAAAGAGTTCGGGTTCTTTTGAGCGGATTTTCTGTTTTAGCTCTTCAATGCCTCCTGAAGGGGTATATCTGTTAAAGCCCTGTTCTATTGCTGTTACAGCCTCCTGTTTTATCTCAGGATGCACATCGAAGTGGGGTTGCCCTATGGAAAAATTGATAGGCTCTGTGAGGTGTGCGGCAAGGTCAAAAATTTTTCGGATTCCTGACGCTTCAATCTCTCTGGTGCGGCGAGAGAAAAATGATTCGACGGCCATTTTGTATATACCGTTTTAGACTTCCTTTTCAGTATCGACAGAACCCTCTCCAGCAACAGCAGCAGCTTCAGGTTCTTCTTCGGCCTTTTCTTTTTTTCTGCTTTTCGGTTTGATGTTCTTTACCTTTGGAATTCCAAAAATGGAATCCGAATTACTATCCCATTTTTGTAAAGATTCGAGTTTTTCAATCCTTTCCTGCTTGGAAAGAACATTCCTATGCTTTTCTAATCTGTTCGCGGATCGGAAACTTCTATGGATAGACACATCATGCTCCTTTATTATTAATCGTTAAATTTCATTACGATACCGCTTTGAGGTTTATTCTTCAACCCCAGAGCAAGCATGTTCGGCTGGCACCAGCTGTTCGCGTAGAAAAGATGAAGGATCGTATCTGTATAATCTTCAAAATACTGATAGTTGATAAATCCCTTTGATATGATGAATGTATCTTCATTGAGCAGATTAAAGTGGTCATTTTTAGGATTTACGTATACGATTTCCTTTATCTGAAAGGCAAAGGGGATGGAGTCTTCTAAAGATTGAATTTCTTCTGCTGTTATCTGCCAAAGGAACGGGCGCGAGGATGCGATAAGGCTGATCTCATTCATGCCCATAAGGCGGAGGCAGTATACATCAAACGGAAATTCCATAAATCCCGACGTCAGAAGTGCAGTTTTGTTCGTTTTCCTATACTGTTTGTTTAATTTTTCCTTTTCAAACACGATACCAGGTTTTTGTGCAGCCTCTATGATCCTGTCCAGGGTTTCATCATAATCAATAAAGGAAGGATAGTGATTCACAGCAGCGGACATTTTTAGAGCTGCAGTAAAGGGATCCTGATCAACTTCCGTGCTGCGTTTTTCAATATCGGCGAGAATATCGGTAAAAGAGGAAAAAACCTCCTTTTTCTCTTCCTGAAACGGATCTGAAACCCCTAGTTTTGCCACCGCTTCGGAGAAGATGCTGTTGACAAGGGTTACGGGAAGCAGTGAATATTCCACTTCAGCAAGAGCCTGGAGCACATTGGCCACGATTTTTTTCTGGAGCCATGGATCTCCGGATACAGCATGTGTTGCATAAATGATCTGTTTGATAATACAGGGAATACAGCTCAGTTGAGTTTCCATTGCCGGTCTATTCTATTACCCGCGATTTCTCAAAGCGGACGAACCGGGCATGCGGAAACGCCTTGCCTCCGGCACGGGACTCCATGTTTTTCATGTTTTCAAGGGTTGTATTGCCGTCGATACTGCCTTCGGGGAACGTATTGATCCAGAGCACATACCCGTTCCCATCCTCAGCTTTGGCAATAAAGGTTTCTTTCACGTCTTTCCGTCTTTTAAGAGGATCCCGTATGTTTTTCCTGAGGAAACCGAGTTTGTCAGGAGCGATTTTGTATACTTCAACAGACCACAGGTTTTTCTCGGTTCCCATTTCTTTGGTCAATCTAATATTGGAGAAGTCCCTCTTCCTATGGTCTTTTACGTTTTGGGCCTCCTCATGGGACCGCATCTGTATGACTTTTTTCTCGCCCCGCTCTATTCCAAGCAGATATATCCAGATAAGAATGATAATAAAAGCCACGAAAGTGATGACAGCGGTATTATAGCTTACAATAAAGGCACGTCCGATATCGGGTGCGCTCTGTTCTGCAATTCGGGAAGTTTCTTCAGGGGTTTCCTCTCCGCTTTCATTTGACCGGGACTGGAGGTCTTCAGGCGGAGTTTTTACGGACTGTTCCGAAGTTATTTTACGGAACACATCGTATAATTCACCGGTATCTTTTCTGCCTTTCTGTGCCATGTATATTCCTATACTAGTCCGGCTATATATTCTAACTCCACGATTATTGTATCATAATGGATACAATAGTCAAGATATTTTTAAAACAAAAAGGATTTTAAAGGGGTGAGGGTAAGGCAGGATCGAGTATTTAAGGAAACCTATTTTTTTAACTCAAGACCGCCTGTGTTGATAAACGCCTGGTCAACATCAAAGAGTTGCCGAAAAAAGCCTTTTCTTGGTTCGGAGATCATTGACTCCAGCTGTTCCAGGATATTTTTAAACTGATCCGGCGTATGAGCATCGAAGCTGATTGTTTCAGCCATTCCTTCCTTGAGAATGGACCAGCCTGTTTTCATGGCTCTTTTTCCGTTACTTCCCAGCAGGCTCGGGATGTCAATCTGGATTTTACATCCTTCGTTCAAAAACTGAAAAAGCTCATGATATCCGTGTTCCTGAATATGCCCGCACCGCTCCGGATGAGCAATGACAGGGATAAATCCATTTTTCAATAGGAACGTCACTATAGTGTTCGTGTATTTCGGGAGATTATAACGGGGGAGTTCTATCAGGACATACCCGCTGTTGCCGAGAGTTACAATCGTATTGTTTTCACAATCCTGTAAAATACGGATATCCATAAAGTATTCAGCACCCGTATACACATCAAGGCTTATTCCCGCACAGGCGAGATCCACATTGAGGTTTTCAGTTTCCTCAAAAATCCTCTCTTTTGTGTTGTTAAACCGTCCCTCCTTGATGTGTGGTGTAGCAATAACAGCATTAAAACCGCATTTCTGATATTCGCGGGCCATGGCGATGCTCTGTTGCAGGGTCGGGGCACCGTCGTCAATGCCAGGGATGATATGAGTATGTATGTCGATCATTTGTTAAGATAGATCCTCCACTTTTTTTCAACAGATTTTGCCGGCTTCCGTTGAGACGTGTATGGATAATAATTGAAATAATTATAACTTCGTGTATACCGTTCTGTTTTTTCACAGTCGTTAGCTATTACTCCCGTTATATTGATGCCGTTGTTCCGGCACCGCGCAACGCACCGGCTGACAGCATGACGTTCAACATTCCCAAGCGATACAACCAGCATTAACCCGTCAGCGATCCGTGCAATCCGGGTGCTGTCATCAATTGCCAGAATAGGAGGGGTATCTATAAAGACATATTCATATATATGCTTAAGCTCATCAAGAATAGGGGCAAGTTTTTCATAATGGATCGACTGCATGTTCCCGTCGAGCATCAGCCCGCTCGGAATGAATTCCAGATTATCGATTTCAGTGTGCTGAATGGTTTCCCTTGCACTGATTCCCTTGTATATCATGTCGATAAATCCCAAGCGGTTTTCGCATTTGAGGATCCTGTCCAGAATAGGCTTTTTGTAGTCTGCGTCTATGAGCAGAGTCCTTAATCCGGAATTTGCAAAGGTGATTGCCAGGTTGGAGGATATCATTGATTTTCCCTCTCCGGCAACAGAACTGCTGATCTGGAATACTTTCGCCTTTTTTCCCAGATCCATGAATTCTATTGAAGTCTTAAGCGTTCTGAATGCTTCCGTTATCGGTGAGTCAGCACTAAGATAGGCCAGACCCTCCTTTGGTCGGGTATATACATCTTTTGAGAACCGTTTCCGCACATAAGGGATCACCACAACCACTTCTTCATCAAGGAATTCCTCAACCTCTTCAGCTGAATTGAACGTATTGTCAAGGTATTCCGTCAAGAATACCATTCCCAAGCCGCATACCAGACTTATAATAAAGGTCAGAATTATATTGATCAGTCTTTTAGGCCGAACAGGACTGTCAGGAACGATCGGCTCCTGGACGGTTCTGACCGAACTCAGTGTTGATATTTCAAGGATAGCGAACTCCTCCGCCTTTTTTGCCATCTGCAGCTCCATCTCCTCGTAAAATTTAACGTCCCGGATTTTTTCCACCATTTCCTTGTCAAGCTGGGGAAGTTCCTTGATCTGGTCGTCATACGAGGACATATGCTTTTCAATTGAATCAAGTTCGGCCTGCACAGCCTGTCTGGTGGCCGTCAGTTTCTTTTCAATGGTTTTTTTTATCTCTGCGATCTGTACCTCTGTTTCAACTACTTTCGGATGGTCGGTGGTCAAGTTGTTAAGCAGCTTTTTCTTGTGTACTCTGAGCATAGAGAGTCTTGCCGAAAGCTGTTCAAGGCCTGATTGCGGTGGAAATATTTCAGGTGTCGTGCTCTCCCCCTGTCCGGAAGAGATCATTGCATGAGCGTTGCGAATCCGGTCAAGTTCCACTTTTTTAACCGCTTTGACAGATTCCATTTCAGCCATCTGCGTAATGAGCGAGGAGTTCTTTGAATCAAGTGAGAATATATTGTGTTTTTCCTTGAAATCCTGGAGTTTTTCAGATGCTTCAACTTTTTTCTTTTTATAGAATTCCTGACGTTCTGATGCGAATTTATTTATCTTGCAGGCAGAGACGTTTTTATCCTTCAGGGTTTTAAGGGAGTATACGTTCGCAAACTCACTGACAATATCAGCAGCGGTTTCAGGTGAAGGATGCTGTACCGCGATGCGTATAATGCTCGTATCACCAATCCTGGAAACGGAGGTCTGTTTTATCAGACGATCAACAGCCGATTCTATGTGATGCACAGTAATGCGGGTAATATCGCCCGGCCCTGCCTTGTTAATGGTGATATTAAAAGATACTGCGGGATGTTCGAATGCTCCTTCAGTCCCTTCAGCAACGATATTTCTGTTTTCATCAGTAACCTTGAATCCGCCGTTTTTATCGAAGATCAGAAAAAATACGGCAGAACGGGATCTGACGGCATACGCAGACGCAGCTTCTGAAATGATGATATCGGGGTTGCCTTCAGAGATGATTATATCTGAATACAGACTGAGGTTTTCTGCAACGGTGCGGGCGATGTCTCTGGAACGCAGTTTTTCAATTTCCGTTTCGATCCTGTCATTATGCATCCCTCCGAATGAATGGAGTATTTCCATCTCCTCTTCGGGGGTATCAAGAATCTCCAGTTTTGTTACAGCTTCATACACCGGGGTTTGAAGCAGGGTATACGCTATTCCTCCAGCGATTATGAGAATGGAGGTCACTGCAAAAAGGAAGGCGCGTTTCCGCACGATTTTAATATATTCCGTGAGATTGATATCCTCATCAGTATTCATTGTTTCACTGGTATTCACAGGTTTTCCTTTATTAATGACTTAGCCATTCAGTACTTCAATAAAAAACAAGAAAAATTTGATGATCAATGTATAACTCGCTGATTATAAAAGAAATAACGATGGCTAAGTCATGGCTTATAAATTTGTTTCCTTATAAAATTTATTTATGCATCATGTCTTGTTTGAATATACAGGAATACTATATATTCCAACAGATGGAACAAATTATATACTATAACGCGGACATCAGAATTCCAAAGAACATACGTTAAATAAAAAAATATGCATTCAGCAGCCATCTTTAGGTTGCCTGCCTGTGCCGGAGCATCTACCTGTGCCTTGGCAGACAGGCGGGCAAAGTCCGCGTTATTCAGTATTGTCAACCATACGGTTCAGAAGGTACAGATCGGTCAGGGGAGGGAGAACACGCTGCATAAAACGGTGCCAATGCACAATGCCTTTGGCAGGAATGAAAACAATGTCTCCCTTTCGAAGCCTTACATTGTGTTCGATATTTCCGCGTATCAGCTGATTGATATCCGCCACATAGACCGTGGGTTTGGCAAGGGATCCACGGATTATACGTATTCCACTCGGTTCTGCTGCTGGAGTCAGACCCGCGCATTCTGAAATAGCGTTCATTAAATAGAGGTCTTTATCAATGAATACTATCCCCGGTTTCTGCACTTCTCCAAACACGAAAACCTTGTTGTCGGCAATACTCGGAACCAGGATCTTATCCGCGTCCTGCAGGTATATGTTGTTTCCCATCGCACCTTCCCTGAGCAGGGCGTAAAAATCAACTGGCAGGACATTTCCATTTCTGATGAACAGACTCCGCGAAAGGTCGGCTTCAGGGCCCATGCCGCCCGCAAGGAGTACAGCGTCAAGAATACGAAGCTGTTCCCTGAGGGGAAATATGCCTGGTGACCGGACCTGGCCGAGTATATATATTTTCTTGCTTTTCACCGTAACGGTCCGCACACTGACAAAAGGGTCCTTTATATATTTTGAAATGCGGGATATTACCAGCGCAGCCGCTTCCTTATCCGTTTTGCCTTTGACGTTAAGTGTTCCTATCAGCGGAAATGATATGGTTCCATCGGCAAACACTTCAACAGTGCGCTGAATTTCCGGTTTGTCCTTCTGCCATACCTCTATGGAAAGGATATCCCTGATCCCTATTGTGTAGTCAGCGGGTTTCCGTTCTTTGCTCAGTAAGGCGAGGGTATTCCTTGATTCCTCAGTCATGGCCTTGTCCTGCCTGAAGGCAGGTTCTGCCGTTCCTGTTCCCTGGATGATTCTAACCCCTGAATTGCAGCTGAACAGAGGGAGAAATATCAACATTATAATATAAACTGACAATATACGCATAAAATTTCTTATTGTGTTTGAGGAAGAGTAAATTTCTGAACTGTACTGTTTCCTGCAGCATCTTTGACAACGAATTCAAGCTTTGTGCCGAATACAGATTGAAGCACGATTTTGAAATTGCCTTCTTTATCAGTTTCAACAGGATTGCCGTTTACTGTCAGCTTTGAGCCGGGCTCTATCCTTCCTGCGAATGTTTTTTTCTCGAAATCCAGGATCCTGAATTGAATATACGGAGGTTGGTCGTCAAGAATGACCGTGACAGAGGCTGTGCCTATGTTTCCGGCTTTATCCGATCCTTTTGCTGTTATTATATTGATCCCGGGATCGAGTTTGACCTGTAATCTGAATGAACCGTCTTTGACATTAATGGTTCTATTCCCTATTTCAACCTTCTGTACTTCCGGATCTTCCACGATTCCCTTCACAGTAATGGTTGATGCGGTTTTGGGAAATACAGCTGTGCCTTTTGGAGAGATGATCTTCATAACAGGGGGAACAGTATCCTTGACCGGTACGGGGGTTCCCTTGACAAGCTGGACCTTGAACTTATTCGCGCTTCTTGACATAATCTTACAGTCCGGCTCCTCCAGATCAGCCAGAAGCAGACCGAACTGCGCGGACGTACCCGCAAAAGCGACTTCAAGCAGGGCCGTATTTTCCGCAAAGCTCCGCTCGATAATACTGTTTACGCCAAGGCTGTATTCAAGTGCCTCTTTCAGAAGAAGAAGGTCCTGATATGTTGCTTTGAGCACCATCAGCTCAAAGACAGTCTCATTGAATACATCACTCTGCCATTTCTCCTTGATCGTTTTTATCATGTCCTTTGTGAGGGTTTCAGCTTTTTTGTGGATATCGGTGAATCGTGCGGTCTCTGGAGTCTGGGCGGAATCTGAGTATATCATCTGGGCCGTGTCAGCAATTACTGCCTTTAAAGCAACATCAAGCGTGTAGAAATCTTTTTTTCGGCCGTAAAGCATTGTGCTGCGGGTGAAGGTTTTACCCGCATTGGCCGTTACAATAATCTCCGCGCCGTACCTCTGGGCAAGAGCTTTCAGTTCGGTTGCATTTCCCTGAGCAGCTGCCTTTTCTATTTGCTGGATGTTTTTAATCTGGTCCGCGTCTACAAGCCGGAATTTTTTTCTGAGGAGGCGTGATTCTATTTTTGACCTGATTCCGCTCGCATCCGGGTTTGTGTACCAGTGCCTGTTGCGTTCGGTTACTTTTACGATCACCAGAAGGCGGGGATTTCCTTTCCGTTTGCTGAGTATTTCAAACCCTTTAATATCGTCTTTGATCTTGCCTTCCTTCACGAGTGCTCTGACCTTAACGACATAAAGTCCGTCCTTGTTCACTCCCTTTTTCAGGATCTCCGCGCTCTGAATGTATGCCTCGTTGCGTGAATATATCTTTTCATCAATAAGCTGTTTGTTCTCGACCTGCACTTCAACAGACACATATGTGCCGACAGCTTTTTCTATGGCTTTGCGGAGAGCGTCATTATATGCGTCCTGGCGTCCTTTGGGGGTATTGTCACCAACCCCTTCCACAACGACCTTTTTAGCTTTCGCATACAGGGGTGAGATACAGAGAAAGGCGCAGAATATCAGGGCAAAAGACATATATTTTTTGTTCATGGGAAACAGTCCTTACACTAGGTTAAAAAGGAAACATCTATTATATCATATCGCCCCAATTTGTCAAGAAAAAATGTTCTACGCCTGAAAGTATACATTCAAAGCTTGACAAAAACGGGACAGATGGTATAATATGAGGCGCTAGGCGCCTTTTTGAGGACAGAAGACAGAAGTCAGAGGACAGAGGACAGAGGACAGAAAAGAATGTCCAATCCGACTACGCCAAAGCTCCGTCGCGACGGCGAGTATCCAACAAGGAATTACCAATTATCAAGGTAGCCGCAGGCTTTAGCCTGAGCTACCCTCCCTCCTTTGATCCTGTCAAACCTGCTTCTTAACCTTAAACCTTACTACTATGGTTATATGGAGACACTGTAATGGAAACGATCAGAGTTATTCAATACGGACTGGGCCCCATAGGAAACATGATCACCGGGATTATTTCCGAAAAGGACCATCTGTCCCTGGTTGGGGCTGTTGATATCGATCCGGATAAGAAAGGAAAGGATGCAGGAGACCTGGCGGGCTGTCCCAGCCTCGGTGTTGAAGTGACCGATGATGCCGGGAATATTGAAGGCGATATCGCTGTAGTGACAACTACCTCGGACCGCGAAAAAATTACCGCCCAGATCCTTGACATAGTATCTTCAGGTCTTAATGTCGTTACCACATGCGAGGAGCTTTCATATCCCTGGAAAACCGATTCCGATCGAGCCGAACAGATAGACAAGGAAGCATGGAAGAATGAGGTATCCGTACTTTCAACAGGAGTGAATCCGGGCTTTCTCATGGACTTCCTTCCGCTTGTACTCACAGGAGTATGCCGGGATGTGAGGCGCATAACAGTGGAACGCATTCAGGATGCCGGGCAGAGGAGAATACCGTTCCAGAAGAAGATTGGTGCAGGGCTCTCTCCGGATGAGTTCAACGAATGTGCTGAAAAGGGAGCAATCAGGCATGTGGGGCTCACGGAATCGATGCACATGATCGGCGCAGCCCTCGGCTGGGATATTGAAAGGACCGAGGACACGGTAGAACCTGTTATTGCAGAGAAGGAGATCCGGGCAGGATCTGTGACCGTGGCTGAAGGATATGCGCGGGGTGTTCTTCAGACAGGCAGGGCGTGGATGCACGGGAAAAAGGTTATAACTCTTGTTTTCAAGGCAGCTGTGGGAGAGCCCGATCCGCGGGACAGGATACATATTGAAGGAACACCTGTGATCGATTCTGTGATACAGGGAGGAGTAAACGGGGATATTGCCACATGCGCTATTACGGTCAACGCGATTCCGGTGGTAGTCAGGGCTCAGCCCGGCCTAAGAACAATGGCCGATATCCAGCCCATATCCTGTTTTGGCGGAAAAAGAATTGAGTAATGGAATAATGGAGTGTTGACCTCCGGCCCGTAGGGGTCTACACCCCGGAGGGAGTGATGGAGTATTGAAAAAAAGAAAAGGCTTGCTTCATAATTCGACATTCCTTGTTCGATATTCAATATTCCTTTCTTCTTTCTCCCTTATCTGACTACCATATAGAATATCGAACACCGATTAACGATTTTAGATTTAAGAAATAAAAATATGGGGCGGTTCTGACCGGGCGGACACGCGGGTTCGCCCATACTGTTCTCTGTCTTCTGTCCTTTCCCAAGTGACCAGTGACAAATGACGCAGGTAACCTTAAGCTTTGTCTGAAGGCTGCACCCCGACTACCCCCCCCTCGACACCCGCCATTCGTCACTTTGCCCTCTTACTGAATAACCCATCTTTTATGATATGAGGTAAGGACTTCACATCCCTGTGAAGTGACCAGAACATCATCCTCGATCCTGACGCCTCCCAGTCCGGGGTAGTATAGGCCCGGTTCAGCAGTAATCACCATTCCTCTTTTAAATCTGGACCTGTTCCTGGGAGTGATTCCGGGAGGTTCGTGTATATCAAGGCCGAACCCGTGGCCCGTGCTGTGAATGAATCCTCTGAGCTGATCTCCTTTTGTTTTGGTGATATATCCCTTTTTTTCAAAATATTCCGCTGCGGTATTATGGGCTGTTGACATGCAGACCCTTGGTTTGATCGCGGATATTGCTTTTTCCTGAGCTTCCCTGACCGTGTTGTACAGCTTGTGCAGTTCAAAAGAGGGCTTCCCCTTTATAAACGTACGGGTGATGTCAGCATAGTAGAACGTAGCGTTTGACCTGGGAAAAATATCGAAGATGATAGGTTCATGTGCCCTGAGTTTTCCGGTTCCTTTGCAGTGGGGATCGCAGGCCTGGTTGCCTCCTGCCACTATGAGTCCCGGACATGCAGCATTGTTCCGTGCAAAGACCGTATGTATTTCACTTTTAAGGGTTTCGCTTGTGAGGATCCGTTTATTGTACATGATATAACCCCGCGCGTTGATGGATGAGTTTCTCAGAATATCCTCTCCTTGTTTCATCGCTTTCTGTGCGATTAGGATGCTCTGTTGTATATGCTCTATTTCGGGGCCGTTTTTAATCATGCGTTCGGGAAAGAACGGGGGTTTTTGTACGCTGAGCTTTATTCTGCGCTTTTTCAGGAAATCGGCATATATAAGGGGGAAGTCAAACGGAACCTGGAAGGAACGAGTTTTGAAATTGTCTCTGAGAAAGGAGAGAAAAATTCCCGCAAGGGAACGGGGTTTGTATTCCACGCGTATATCTGCTGTATTTACTGTTTCATCAGCAGCGGATTCTTTTTTAGCTCGTTTGTATTCAAGAGGGGAAGCCAGAAGGAATGTCCTTCCCTTGATGCGGGCGAAGATAAAGGGATCAGGCGCACTGAATCCGGAAGCATACAGCATATTGCTGTTGCTTTCACTGTCCGCTATCATGAGGTAATCGGGTTTTGGGGATGACATGTATGTTCCTTAATCAGATGTTTCAATAAATTTACAATCTATTGATATTAAAGCTTTTTTCATGGTATTTCATAATCGTTAAATTCTCGGAATCCACATTGTAACAGGGGATTTGGGTATTTCCAGAAAAATTCAGGTTTAATTTGCCACCGGCTTGAAAAGCCGGTAGAAAAATTTAAAATTAAAACCCGAATTTTGCACTTGATATTTCTTTGAAATATATAAAATATGTCGGTAGCCCGGCCTCTGGCCTGTATGGGCCTACGCCCCGGAGGGGGTCTTTCCTACGGTCCCGGCCATTTATGAAATAAGTGCGTCGGGAAGGCTCCGGATACTGTATAGAGGAACGATTGTATGAGCAGGACATTGTGCATTACTGGAGGAGCCGGATTTCTCGGCATCAATCTCATCAGGTTCCTTCTTGACAAAGGTGAGAATGTAGTCTCTCTTGATATGGCTGAATTCGTGTATGAAGATGTTAAGGATAGAATACGTATAGTCAAAGGCGATATCAGGGACCGGAAAGCTGTTGACAACGCTGTAGAGGGGACGGATATCGTTGTGCATACTGCGGCAGCCCTGCCGCTCTATTCCAAACACGATATCCTTTCCACTGATATTGATGGCACACGCAATGTGCTCGAATCGGCGCACACCAAAGGAATTGAACGGGTGATACATATATCCTCTACAGCCGTATACGGAATCCCGGATCATCATCCCCTGTACGAGGATGACGAACTGGACGGCGTGGGAACGTACGGAGGGGCGAAGATCCGGGCTGAAGAGGTATGTGAAGAATTCAGGAAACAAGGGATGTGTATTCCGATCCTCAGGCCCAAGTCATTTATCGGGCCGGAACGGCTCGGGGTGTTCGCTATTTTTTACGAATGGGCCTCAGAAGGAAGATCGTTCCCTATACTGGGGAACGGAAAGAACAGGTACCAGTTCCTTGATGTGGAGGATCTGTGCGAGGCAGTATGGCTGACTGTGTGCGCGGACAGGGAAAAAGCCAATGACACGTTCAATATAGGAGCAAAGGAATTTACCACGCTTAAAGAGGATTACCAGGCAGTGCTTGACAGGGCCGGCCATGGAAAAAAAATAAGAACCGTGCCTGCCGGACCCGTCATTTGGATATTAAGGATTTTGGAACTGCTCAGGCTTTCGCCCCTGTACAAGTGGATCTATGAGACCATGCCGGAGGACTCGTTTGTGTCGATCGAGAAAGCCGAACAGGTTCTCGGTTTTTCTCCAGAATACTCGAACAAGGACGCACTGCTCAGAAACTATGAATGGTACCTTGAACACAGAGAACAGTTCAAAGGCAGGGGAGGTGTTTCTCACAGAGTTCCGTGGAAGCAGGGGATCCTGAAGGTCGTGAAACATTTTTTTTAACATAGAAAGTACAGAGCCTGAAAACCCTGTATTAACTGTACTGAAAATCCTTTTGTCGTATGGATGGTCTGCAATATTCGGGAAAAATCCCCTTGCATTTACTGTAAAAATCCTATAATATATCACTGTTGATTTCATGCAGGATAAACTGATACTGAACAGAGGACCGATATGACGGATGAAGATTATCCTCATATAGGATGTATAGTAGATAATGTATACACCCTGACCCGGGGACTTGGCAAGGGGGGGTACGCCCGGGTCTATTTTGCAGAAGTGAATCTCGAGACATTTGACTATGCTACTGTTGTTGCTTACAGGGAGAAAAGGGAAAAAAAACAGGCAGCAGGAATTGCCCCTTCCCGGGGGCAGCATTTTGAAAAAATAGAGAAGCGCCTTAAGGAGCTCAGACGCTCAGAATGGGCTGAGAAGGTGAAGGCTGCTGTTGAGAAGGTGCCCGATTTTTACCCCTTTACAGCAGCATGTGCGGTCAAGATACTTGATATTCCTCCTGATGTCCGGGGTAGCGACAGGGAGACGCGGATCGAACGGTTCGAGGGCGAGTGGAAAAACCTGATGGGAATAACACATCCCAATGTGATAAGGGTATACGGAGGAGGGAAGACCGAAATTGAGGGGAAAGAGACCTACTATTATGCAATGGAGTACCTGGAGGATATACTTGACGATGAAATGATCATGCGGAAAACCTATGAAGATAAGGCGGGGATCATACAAAAGGCAGCAATGGGCCTCCGCGCCATCCATTCGCATCAGCTTGTGCATAGGGATGTGAAGCCTGACAATATACTGGTTACACGCGCGGGGGATGTAAAGGTCACTGACGCAGGCATAGCAAAGGACCTGATGCGCGATTCGGACATGACACTGACACAGGCAGTAATAGGCACTCCCCACTTTGAATCCCCCGAACAGGTCGTGGGCACTAAGAATGTTGATTTCCGCACGGATATCTATTCACTGGGAGGCTCATTCTACAAATACCTCACAGGCTTCAAACCGTATGAGGACAATGAAGAGCTCACAAGCGCAATGGACATACTGTATGTGCTGCGCAAGCTGCATGACTACGCCTCAGGCATTGACAGGAACGTGTACAGGATACCTCGGCTTCCGTCGGACATTGTGCTTCCTTCATCTGTACGCAATGTGTCCGATGTTCCTGTGAATGTTGCGGATGTGGTTGAAAAGATGATGAATCCGGATAAGGATACGTACAGGCACCAGACCATGGACGAGGTGATAACGGACCTTAATGCACTGCTTCACGGGGACGCAACATCGATCGAGCTTGAAAGACAAGAAATAGCTTCGGAAAAAGGGGTGAAGCTTGAAAAACGTCTTCTTGAGAAAAGGAAGCACAAACGGAACGTTGCGGTTTTTGCAGCAACCGGGAGTGTGCTGGCTGTGGTTATTTTGCTGGTAATAGTCGGGTTTTTTATGCAGGGGAGCACAAAGAGAAGTACACCTGTAGACGATCCCCAACAGACGGAGGAACAGGCGGAAAAGGATGTTTCAGAAGAAGATACTGCACCGGATGTTACTCAAAAAGCACTGCACAAACAGCTTGAATCCCTGTACAACAGTATACTGTCCCGGGAAGCCACGTCACCTGAGGATTATAATCTGCTTGAGCCTCTGTGGCGTGAGCTGCTGGAAAAAGGAAAAGGCACAGGATACGAAAACATAGCAGAGCAAAAACTCGCTGTGATCACAGAAAAACAGAAACAAGCCCAAGAGAAGACAAAAAAAGAGATCGAGACCCTGATCGTACAGCTTGATACAAGGGTGCGCACATTGACCGATAACCGAAAATTCGGTGAAGCACTCGAGGCATGCAGCATATTTCAGAAGGAGGAGGTATACAGCAGGGTTGATGTAAAAGCGAAAGTATCCCTTCTTAAGGATGAGATCATAAAGGAAGCTGAAAAAGCTGCTGGCACACTCATGGAGGCAGCTTTAAAACTCGCTGTACAGGGGCGGTATAAAGAGGCCCGGAGCACAGTAAAAATCCTGGGATCGTTCGGAATGCCGGAATATACAGCTCTTGTACAGGAGAAGCTTTCTGAGATAGACATGCGCGAGCAGAAAGCAGTCAGGGAAAAAGAGGAGGAAGCCAGGATCAAGGTGCGGGAACTGATGGCAGGGCTCAGGCCCCTTATAGCGGCACGCAGATTCAGGCACGCCCTGAAAAAACTTGATGAATCAGCCCGGGATATTCCCCGGAACGTTGCGGACGAATACCTGAAACCTGAAAGGACCATTCTGCAGGCTGCGCATATATTCCTGACCAGGTGCAGGAACAGAGCGGCTTCAGGGGGCCTGGGCCTCACGCTTACTGTAAAAGGCATGAAAGGCACCGTGTCCGGCTATGACCCGGTTTCGGACACAATCACCGTCACATTCAGGGGTGAGGAATATACCGCGCAGTCGAGTCAGGTTATCCGCACACTCCCGGCAGATTCGCTTCTTGTGCTCTCAGGATGGAAAAATGCAGGCAGCCTCAATCCCAGGGAGGCTTTTGCTGCAGGCTGTTTCATCATGCTCGCGGATACATATACAAAAGCGAAGCCGTATATCGGAAAAGCGAGGGAAGGGGGGCTGATAAACGCCCAGATCGAACGGTCCCTTACGATACGCGAGAAGGGCGAGATGGAGGTGCTGGCTGAGGAAAAATTCACCATGCTCGGAACACTGTATCAAGCGGAACAATGGGACAAGACCAAAAAGATATGTGAAGACCTTCTTGCCAATTACGCAGAGGCTGAATATCTGCAGCCGCACCTGGAAACTGTGAAGCAGATGCTTGAAAAAGCCGAATTCGAGCTCAGCCCGTTCGAGCGCTTTACGATCGTATTCCAGCAGGGAAGAAAAAGCCCTGAGCTGGGGGTCCCCTACACAGGAGCTGCTGATACATATCTGCGCAAGGACAACAAAGGGTTCGGGCAGGCCGATCTGCTCAGGTCGTATAAGATATACAACAGAGCGAGCCAGATCATGCTTTTCAGTTTTGACCTTTCCATGGTTCCCCAGGACGCAAAAGTTGAGAAAGCTGAGTTTGCAATTCACTGCGAGAGTATGAAGTGGGTCAAGGTGGAGCTCGTAAAAACAACAGTATACGCGCTCACCCGTTCGTGGGACGAGAAAACAGCAATATGGTACTTCTGCAGCGTGAAGGACGGTAAGCCGATTCCATGGGGAAAATCGGGCGTCCAGGGTAACCGGGATCTCACTGCGGACTGGGGGCACGGGCCGAACGGCATTGCGGGCGTACTTGAGCTTGAGCCGAAAAAGACAGTGTCCTGCGAGATCACACCTGTTGTGAGCGAATGGGTTTCGGACAGGAAAAAAAACTGCGGCCTCTATCTTATGCCCGGTTTCAGTGAGGGATTGATCGTTGTCCATTCAAAGGAGTCAAAACAAACAGAACTCCGTCCCAAACTGACAGTCACGTTCGTCAGCAAACCGTTTACATTGATGAAGCGGTGATTATACATGTCAGGAATGCACCGTATATCCGGGTTTTTCCGGGCCCTGTCCGCTGTGTGTGCATGTTACCTGGTATGCGTGACGCATGAGGGAGCAGGGGCTGACGGGGTTAATATCAAGGAACCCTCCGGGGAGAATTTCTTTGCGTACCTGAGCACCTCTGAAGATTTCAAGCCCGTACGGATGGAAAGGAAATACCCGACCAGGAAATGGGACAGGTGGCTTTTTATTATTCAGGACTGCGAACTGACAGAAGAGCAGGCCGCGGAAATGAAAAAAGCCGAATTCATCGCACACGCAGTTCAGGAGGCGGATGCCAGGAAGATAGGGATTTTAAAGAAAGCCGGGATCTTATTCTGTGCGACCCGGATAGCGGGACCGGGTAACTTGAGGCTGCAGAAACATCATTCCGCGAGCAAAGTCAGGGCTCAGCTTAAGCGTCCCGTATGTCTTGTCAACAAGCAGACCCGTAAAGCAATGGCACAAACGATACGGAAAACAGTCAAACACTTCAAATCATCTTCCGGCAGGATTGCGTACTCTCTTGGTGAGGGAATATCGTGGTCCTGGTCCGCCGCGCCCTGCAAATGGGACAATTCTCCTGAATCGATCAAGGACTTCGGCAGATGGCTTATCAGACGGTACGGGTCCCGAGAGAACGTGCTTGCACAATGGGGAGAGCATAATGCAAAATTCATGAAGCGCATGGCTAATCTCGACGATCTTCAGGAGTTTTACAGAAAAAATTTCAAAGAATGGAACCTATCCCCATGGATGGACGCAGTAAGCTACATGGATTCCCAATTCTGCAATGTTGTGGGAGAGCTGACCGCCCTTACGAACGGATTCGACCCTGAAACTCGATGCGGTTTTTCAGGAGCACGGGTTCCGGCTGCATACGGAGGTTTCAATTACGTAAAGATCATGCCAAAGGTTCAGTTTCTGGGAACATACGATACAGGATGGGGTATGGAAATAATCCGGTCTCTTAATCCGCACAATATCCCTGTTGTACAGGCTTCCGATACACTAGGGGCGGGAAGCATGCAGTCCCTCTGGTTCTGCCTCGCACACGGCAGCAGGGGGGCTGTTCGGCGGATGGAAGAACGGCGCGAAAAGGGAGGGGAGCCGGAATTCAAGATGCAGGAGTTACGGCAGCTTGCAGCCGTCTCAAAAAAGACATGCAACGCCCATTGGCTTCACGACGGAGTGGCAGTATACTACTCCCATCCTTCAGTCCAGATCAGCTTTTTCATAGACTGTGAGTCCCACGGAAAAACATGGATCCACAGGGAAGGTTCCATGAACAGCCGGCTGTGCACGATGACGGCTGCGCACCTGGCATGGACAAAATTACTGGAAGATTCAAATCTGCAGTATAAATACATTTCGTACAGGGATATAGTCCTTCGCGGGATCGACCCAAAGGAATATCCTGTGCTGGTGATGCCCGCTGTGTTCGGTATGTCCAATGCAGAAGCTGAAGCGATCAGGATCTATGTGAGGAACGGGGGAACGGTCATTGCCGATCATCAGACAGGCCTGTTCGACCATCATGGAAAGGGGCGGGAACGGGGGGCTATTGATGACGTTTTCGGTATCGAAAACAGGCCGCACGCTGGCCCGGGAAAGCTGTTCGGAGGAAAGGCCCTTGGGGAGTTCGACCCGGAAAAATACATGAAGGGCACGTTTCTTGAGGCTGCGACTGAAGTGCGTTCCGAGTGCAGACGGTCAAGGGGATTTCCAGTGGCCGAACGTGAACTTGGAACATTTATTGAGAACACGTACAGCACCGGAAGGGCTGTTCTTTTTAATGTATCACTGGCAGAATATCTGAATAAACGGAAAAAAAACTTTCCCGAAGCACGAAAGACGGCTTTGGCCGTTCTAAAATATTTTAGCAGGGCAGGAATAAAACCGCGGGTGAGTATAACAGCAGACGGAAACAATCCGAATATTACTGAATCTGTCTACTGGAAAAAGAACGGCAGAATGTACATCTATATCGTTAAGAACCCTCTGCGCATCGGTCCTGATACGTGCCGCGGGAAAACGAAAGATGAGCCCGTAAAGCTCAGGGTCCGGTTCAGCAGGCCGATGCATGATATTGTTGACGAGCGCACGGGAAAAACGTACGGAGACACGATTTCGGTCACAGTACCATGGAAATACAGCGAGGCTGCTGTGATTTCCTGCAGGATAGAGACAGAGGACAGGAAACAGTAGACAGAAGTCATTGTAAATTAGAAATTTAGCATTTTAAAATTATCAATTGCAAATCGGCAATCGCAAATTGCAAATCCCTTCCTCTTCCACAACGTGATACATTAAAACATACACCTGTATCTGCTGTATTTTTAAAAAAAATCTTTCGGCCCTCTGATAATCACAATGTGTATTAAAAAATCAGCTAAAACACCTATAAATTTTAACAAATTTCCTACATATAAAGTATATTATATTAATATACGTATAATATAAAAAAAAGGAAGCTTACACACATTTTCGAGGAACAGCAATGGCCTGCACCAAAACATTTTCACCGTTTATTATAATCTTAATAATTTTTATGTCATTTGCGGCTGTTGAGGGGGCGTATGCGGATGTTACGCCTGAAAGGATCCTGGTCATATACAATGCAAACTGGACAGGCGACAATGACGGAGACGGGACACAGGATTCCCTCCAGGTTGCTCAGTATTATATGAACATGAGGGGAGTTCCCGCCGGCAATATGCTGGGTATTGCGTGTTCTACAGGAACGTCAACACTGTACAGCTCGCACAGCAGTTTTTATAATGAAATGGTGCTTCCGATCAGGACAAAGCTTAGCGAGCTTGGGACTACTGATATTGATGTGCTTCTGCTCTGCTACGGCATACCGCTCAGAACTGTTCAGTCGAGCGGCGGCGGTATCTGTCTTGACAATGCGCTTATAGGCATAAATTACATTACAGAAATAAATAATATCGGATGGAGAACAAATCCCTATTTTGAGACGAATCCGAGTTTCAGCACGGACAAAGGACATTTTGACCACAGCTCCTACAAATTTTACAGTACTGAGATGTATCTGGTGAGCCGTGTGGACGGCAAGAGTTCTCAGTCACCCTACAGTTCAAGGAGCCTTGTTGACCAGGCTTTGTACGGGGAGAGGTATATGTATGGTGCTTCCGGATATTACCGGGGAAACGCATACATCGACTGCAGGTACGGACCCTACACTGACGCAGGCTTGGCCTCGGACACGGATGTAATTAACGGATCCTACGGCAGTTACGAATCTGCGGATAAGAACGTGGCCTATGGTGAGCACTGGTTTCTCGGAACCGGATTTCCACTGAAGTGGGAGACCACAGGTGCGGAGATCGGCCAGGAATCCGCTGTTTTTACCGACTCCACTTCTGCTCAGACTGCCCCGGACGCGCTTTTTTACGGAGGCTGGTACAACTATGGCCAGTATTTCGACGTGTGGGGTTGGCTCCCTGGTGCAGTTGCATGCGATCTGAACAGCTCCTCCTGTTCTGCCGGTGGAGTACGGAATGGAAGCAGCAGTTCCTTCGGCCCGGCAGCCCTTGAACGGGGAGCGACCGCGGTAAGCGGTGTTATAGGGGAGCCGTATCTTACAGGACATCAGCGTCCGCATGTGCTTCTGTATTATATTATGCAGGGATATCCCTTTGCAGAGGCTTCAATCCTGTCAACACCGTCCGTCGGCTGGATGGACCTTAATGTGGGTGACCCCCTGTACATGCCCATGAAGAGCAAGACAGCAGTCCAGGATACACAGTTTCCAGTACTTGAAGCCGGGTTTCCAAGCGTATGCGACAACACGGCAAGCGGAACACGGACCGTATATATTGCCGTGGACCAGTCTGTTGAGCCGGAGGTGGTCCAGATCGAGCTGGAATACGGTTTTACGGACTCGTACGGCCTTACAGCCTATTCGGGGCAGGGATACTGGAGCGCACGTGCCATGACAATTGAGGGGCTTCAGGGGAATTCAACATATCACTACCGCCTGAGGCTCATTGATCCAGCGGGAAATGTCACGGTAACAGGGGATTACGAATTTACAACAGGCGCTGTTCCCAATACGGCCCCGGTCGCTTACGACCAGTCCATTCCTGTTGAACATGATAAAGCCTCTGCTGTTACCCTGACCGCTTCCGATGCAGAGGGGAACGCACTTGTGTATACAGTGTTGAGCGGGCCATCGCACGGTACTATCAGCACAGGCACATCTGCTGAGCGCACCTATACACCGGATGCCGGATACAGCGGGCCGGACTCCTTTACCTTCAAAGCCCATGACGGCGCTCTCGATTCCAATAGTGCGACTGTAAGTCTGACCGTTATGTCCACCGAGGAGGTGACGGTTATCCTGCAGGAGGGGTTGGACAGCTACGCAGGGACTTCTGATGCGGAGATTTACAGCAGTTCCTCCAGCACAAATTACGGAGGTGCGGCATATATACGCACCTACCACAACGGGTACCGCCGTATCCTGATCGGCTTTGACCTTACATCAATACCTTCCGACGCCACCGTGTCTTCTGCATCGCTTGAACTGTACTGTTACGGATACGGGTATCCGAGTGCAGGCAAATCCATACCCCTGTACAGGATTACCCGTTCATGGGTCGAGGGGACAAGCAATTCAGACGGGTGCACATTTTACGAGTATAACTATGTTGACCATGATGTCTCGACCGCCGGAGACTGGACAACCCAGGGGGGTGATTACGATACAACAGCCGCAGCTGAGCAGTCAACAGATAATATAAAGGCGTATACGTGGATCGACTGGAATATCCAGGACCTGGTTCAGAACTGGGTAGACGGTACGTATGCAAATCACGGAATGCTTATCCGCACGCATACTGGGAGCGTCAGCATTTCCTATCGCTCATCAGAATATTCCGATACTGCCAAACGTCCGAAACTGATTATCAAGTATTTTCCAGCACCCGGGGGAAACCAGCCTCCTGCTGTAAATGCCGGTTCTGACCAGGGCATCACTCTTCCAGCAAACGCTGTGCTTGACGGGACCGTAACGGACGACGGGCTTCCTGATCCTCCTGCAGAAGTGACTGTGGAATGGAGCACAACGAGCGGTCCGGGCACAGTGACATTCGGTGATGCAAACGCAGTGGACACGACCGCAAGCTTTTCAGAAGGCGGCACCTATGTGCTGAAACTGACCGCGGACGACAGCGCGCTTACAGGGTCCGACGAAGTGACCATCACAGTAAACACCCCGCCCGCAGCAGCGGATGACGCAACATCAACGCCCCAGGACACGCCAAAAGACATAGACGTGCTCGCAAACGACACGGACGCGGACAGCGATCCGTTGACCGTATCGTCCGTGACACAGCCTGCGAACGGCACCGTGGTCAACAACGGCTCAAACGTCACCTACACGCCCAATGCCGGATACACGGGAATAGACACATTCACGTACACGGCAAGCGACGGCGAGGGAGGCACTGACACGGCAATTGTTACAGTCACGGTAACAGAAAGCGGTGATGATGACAAAGACCAAAAAGACGATGATGAAGACACGAGCTTCGGATGTACACCGGCACGCAATTCAGGCTCACTAAACGGTATAATTATCTTTATTATCATGGGTACGTGTATATTGTCATTCAGAAAGAGACGATACAGTTAAAATATAAGGAAATAGTATGTCAGCAAGAAATGAATGTGTAATGGCTTTGATAATAATCCTTCTCATATTTTCTGCAGTCGTTTCAGGCGGAGAACAGCCCGAGTACTGGGCGCAGCACAACAAAGACGGTCACTGGCGCAACTCCGGTACTTGTTCGCTTGAGGGGGATCTGCAGATAAGATGGGGACGGTTGCTTAAGGATCTCCGTTCGTATTCTGTTCATAACAGCCAGCCTGCAGGCCAGCGCTCGAATGCAATCTCGATCCGGAACGGACGGATCCTTGTTGTGGTGCCGCCTATGGACCCGGACCCGGGTGCTACTGGAAAAAAAGCGACCTTCGGCATTCTTTGCCTGAACGACGGGAGCGTGCTGAATACGGTCATTACACCGCACACAGGGGGCGGCGGTGTGGTGTCCAATGCGGGCGTCATGGGCTCCGACACCCCTGTAGGCGTTATAAACCATTACTGGAAGGAAGGGGGCAGGGTCTTTACAGCGCACGGAAGCGATATCCGTGACAGCAGACAGTTCGATGCCTATACAGGTCAGCTGCCGTTCGGCGCTGTTGAAGAGAGTATGCTCCCGGTGGGCTGCAATGCTTCCGGCTATTTTGCAATGAGCAACTCCAATCCGCTGATATACGCGCACGGAAGTTCCGGCCATTCCGCGTTCGCTGCAATAAGTTTCGGCCTGATCGGGTACGGTTCGGGTTCAAGCAGCTCCATGGCCTGGTATGCGCCTTTTGTGGTCGAAGGTGACTGGGTCTATCCGCTTGGCGTTATGAACAAGGTATCCGACGGCGTTTTTTCCGGGGAGGGATACGGCGTGCGGATCAAGGGTATTGAACTTCAGGCGGATCCGTATTCAGCAACCACGCAGTGGACATATGAAGACGCGGACAAGGGATTTCTGACATTCGGAAATGTCTCCACATCAATGGGGTCGCTGCGTGCGTACTGTCTGGGCGAAGACGGGCGGGTCTATTACTACGGCTACCATACTACCGGGTCTGGGACCGGCCAGGAGCCTGATTTCTCCCAGGGCACCGTGCTCGTGGGCATACAGGCGGATACAGGATCGAGCGACCTTGAAATAGGCGTCTCCTACAATCCTGAGGATGAATCATCCTATACGGGCTTTACTGTTGCAGACAATCTTCTGCCCCAGATCGCAGCTTCAGGAAATACCGTTGTCGTATTCCAACCTCAGGGCAAACGGTACAGTTCGGACATTTCATACGGCCATATATTCTGCTTTGATACGTCCGCAAAGACATTCAGCTGGGGGCACGACTTCGGCGCGGGATATTTCAATACCAGCGTATCCAAGAATTACTACCATTCTCCGGAGCAGGCCGTGCAGATGACCATTGCCGGAGACAGCGCCTATGTGGTGGAACCGTTCTCAGACGGCGGAATACTCAAGCTGCGCGTAGAGCAGTTCTTACTCTCCGATGGTTCCCATACAACAACGGTGCTGACAGCCGAAGACGAATTCGGAAGCACCATTCCGGTAAACGATTCGACCACGCTCTGGATGCGGGAAGTTGCTGCTGTTGACGGATATCTGGTCTGCCAGGTTGACGTGGACCTCTTTCACCAGGCTGTGATCGTTATTGAGGGTGACACAAACCCCTCTCGTGATTTTATGCCCGTTGCAGTGATTTCCGCCCCTGCCACAGGCACGCCCCTGCACGAGATATTCACCGATTATCCCCCGGCACCGGGCAATCAATATGACACAGGGGTATCTATCCAGTTCGAAAGCGGCAGTATCGACCCTGACGGAGGCACGCTCACATACCTCTGGGATTTCGGGGACGGGAACACATCAACGGAAGAAAACCCCCTGTATACCTACTCAAGCACAGGTTCGGCTCCGTCTGTGACTGACTACACGGTTACCCTGACAGTAACGGATGATGAAGCCAATACCAGCACACCGGCTGTTCTGGAACTGGCGATCCGTGACGTGGGAGCGGCTGCCAGGACCGTGCTTCAGGCCGAAGCAGATGCATATGTAAACAGTTATTCATCCTACGTGGATACCAACTACGGGAGCGCTGAAACGATTGCCGTGAGCGGCAGTACGAGTGCATATAAACGCGGTTATGTCCGTTTTGACACGAGCAGCGTGGATACCTCTCAGGTAGTTTCCGCCACACTGCGTTTGTGGTCCGAGCCGAACACCTGGCTCGCCTATTATAAAAACAGGCTTCATGTACGGGGCACCTCCGATACCTGGGGAGAAAGCACGATCACATGGAATAATGCCCCTGCACCGGGCGGCGGACTCGGGGGCTGCCAGTTCGAGGGCAGTCAGGGAAGAAACTACTCATTTTCTGTTGATGTGCCTGTTACCGGATATGTGCAGAGCAGCGGTGGCGACGGTTATGTATCCTTTGCTCTTGAAATGGTGAATGACAGCGGATCTTTCAGCCCGTCCTCGCGTGAAGGCGGGCACGCGCCGGAACTGATCCTGCAGATCGGGGATCCGGGCTGCACAGGCCCGCAGATCACATCTGAACCCGAGGACGTAGCAACCACAACTGACGACCCCACTGCACCCATTTCAATTACGGCGACATCGCCCCTCGGTGAAGAATACCTGACATACCACTGGTACAAGGTATCAGGTCCGGGTACTATTACATGTACACCTAACCACACAAATGACGCGAAACAGTCCATCCTTGAAGTCTCCACCATCACACCCGGCATCTATACATTTCAGTGTGTTGTATATGACGGTTTCCAAACAGCGGTAAGCAGGGAGGCGACCGTGATAGCGGGCAACATCAGGCCTGTGGCAGACGCGGATGTTTCTCCGCTTGAGGGATTTATTCCTCTTGATATATTATTTGATGCGAGCTTGTCTTCCGATGATGACGGCACTGTGGTTTCGTATCTCTGGGATTTCGGGGACGGAACTACAAGTACCGACATTTCCGGACTCCATACCTATACGGAGGCCGGATACTACGAAGTATGCCTGAGCGTAACGGATGATTCTGGCAGCGTGGGCAAGGCATTCGTATATGTAAAGGCCTTTGCCAGCGGCGGCGGCACCAATACGTGGGTGCTGCAGCAGGGGCTGAATGCCTACGAAGGGTGCAAGGACACGTACTTCTACAGCGGAGACTATGATTTCGGAGCACAGGATCTGTTCAAGGTCAGCAACAGCAAGAACGGGCTGCTATCCTTTGACATTGATGGAATACTTCCCGTTGATGCCACGGTGGAACATGCAACGCTGAGCCTCTACTGTGCGGATCATAACTATTACAGCACTCCCGGCGCTACAGAGCTTACGTTCTATTATGTGACCCATCAGTGGACAGAAGGGACCACGCTTGTCTATTACAACAATCAGGACGGCGCCACCTGGAATGAATGGGAGTATTATGACGGTCTGAGTACCGCAACCAATAACTGGACAACTCCGGGCGGAGACTATGAAGCCACAGCAGGTGCGCAGTGCAGCCTTGCGGAAGGCGACCGGACCGGACAGTGGATCGATGCAGATGTGACCGCCATGGTCCAGAACTGGTTCACCGGTGCTAAAACGAATTACGGAATGATCATTAAAAGATCGTCAACTGTATATACCCTCGATTTCTACAGCCGGAACTTTGAAGGAGATATCAGCCTGCGTCCCAAGCTGATCATTGAATTTACCGTGGATGGCGGAGGCGATAACAGCGCACCGGTAGTAGATGCAGGACCCGATCAGGGCATCAGTCTTCCAGCAAGCGCTGTACTGGACGGGACCGTAACAGACGACGGTCTTCCGGATCCGCCAGCCACAGTGACAGTGGAATGGACTAAGACGAGCGGCCCTGGCACAGTCACATTCGGAGATGCAAATGCAGTGGACACGACCGCGAGCTTTTCGGAAGGGGGCACGTATGTACTCAAGCTTACAGCAGACGACAGCGAGCTCACCGGGTCCGACGAAGTGACCATCACGGTCAACACACCGCCCGCAGCAGCGGATGACGCAACATCAACGCCCCAGGACACGGCAAAAGACATAGACGTGCTCGCAAACGACACGGACGCGGACAGCGATCCATTGAGCGTATCCTCAGTGACCCAGCCTTCAAACGGCACAGTGGTCAACAACGGCTCAAACGTGACCTACACGCCCAATGCAGGATACACAGGCATAGATACATTCACGTACACAGCAAATGACGGCACGGACGACTCAAACAGTGCAACGGTAACCGTGACAGTGACATCGGGCAACACAGCCCCTGTGGTAAATGCAGGCCCTGACCAGGGCATAAGTCTTCCTGCGAACGCTGTACTGGACGGCACGGTAACGGACGACGGTCTTCCGGATCCGCCAGCCACAGTGACAGTGGAATGGAGCAAAACGAGCGGCCCTGGCACAGTCACATTCGGAGATGCAAATGCAGTGGACACGACCGCGAGCTTTTCGGAAGGGGGCACGTATGTACTCAAGCTTACAGCAGACGACAGCGAGCTCACCGGGTCCGACGAAGTGACCATCACGGTCAACACACCGCCCGCAGCAGCGGATGACGCAACATCAACGCCCCAGGACACGGCAAAAGACATAGACGTGCTCGCAAACGACACGGACGCGGACAGCGATCCATTGAGCGTATCCTCAGTGACCCAGCCTTCAAACGGCACAGTGGTCAACAACGGCTCAAACGTGACCTACACGCCCAATGCAGGATACACAGGCATAGATACATTCACGTACACAGCAAATGACGGCACGGACGACTCAAACAGTGCAACGGTAACCGTGACAGTGACATCGGGCAACACAGCCCCTGTGGTAAATGCAGGCCCTGACCAGGGCATAAGTCTTCCTGCGAACGCTGTACTGGACGGCACGGTAACGGACGACGGTCTTCCGGATCCGCCAGCCACAGTGACAGTGGAATGGAGCAAAACGAGCGGCCCTGGCACAGTCACATTCGGAGATGCCAACGCAGTGGACACGACCGCGAGCTTCTCGGAAGGGGGCACGTATGTACTCAAGCTTACAGCAGACGACAGCGCGCTTACAGGGTCCGACGAAGTGACCATCACGGTCAACACACCGCCCGCAGCAGCGGATGACGCAACATCAACGCCCCAGGACACGCCAAAAGACATAGACGTGCTCGCAAACGACACGGACGCAGACAGCGATCCTTTGACCGTATCGTCCGTGACCCAGCCTGCGAACGGCACAGTCGTCAATAACGGCACGGACGTCACATACACGCCGAACGCGGGATATACAGGGATCGACACATTCACGTACACGGCAAGCGACGGCAGGGGAGGCACTGACACTGCAATTGTTACAGTAACGGTAACAGAAAGCGGTGATGATGACAAAGACCAAAAAGACGATGATGAAGACACGAGCTTCGGATGTACACCGGCGGCAGGCGGGTCTCCTCTTGGCAGTATTATTTTTGTGCTGCTTGCAGCAGGATTTCTCCCTGTGATCAGGATTAAGACAGATGTCAGAAGGCAGAGAACAGAGGACAGAAGACAGAAGTCATTGTAAATTAGAAAATTAGCATTTTAAAATTATCAATTGCAAATTGGCAATTGCAAATCGCAAATCCCTTACCCCTTCCCCCTCGTCGCTTGCCACTTTATCCTTCCGGCTTTTCCGAACAGACAGGGATTACAAAAAAACCTTGAAATTATAATTGCCGAATGGTTTTTATATGGTATTATAGTACCCGGATCACAAAATAGGAGAAACCGTATGGAATCGCATGAAGTCCTTAACGAAACGATCAGGGACCGCGGGGCCAAGTCAATTGCGACTGATATGAACCTGTCAACATCACTCATCTACAAGTGGTGTGAATCAAAAGACGGCGGAGGCACGGATAACCCGCTTGACAGGATCCTGGAGATCTGTGAATTGGCAGGGAACTGCAGGCCGGTTGAGTGGCTGTGCGAACATACGAACGGATTCCGTGTTGACAATCCGGATGTGGTGGAGCAGAACAGGACACAGGTCCTTCAGTCCACTCAGGCGATATTAAAGGAATTCTCTGAGCTTCTTGAAGCTGTTTCAAAAGGCTACAGCGATGACAACAGGATCGACGAAAAAGAAGCAAAAAAGATCCGGAAAGAGTGGGAGGATCTTAAGAAAATCTCTGAAAGTTTCGTAGCCGCCTGTGAAAAGGGGATATACAACAGGGGACAGTAGGGGCGATCCGGTGGATCGCCCGGTCGGCAGTCTAAAGTCAAAGGCATTCCGATCTGCAAGGAGAAACATATGAATAGCAGGACACGAAGGGAAAAGGTATATATCTCTGCCTTTCTTTTGCTGCTGTCAGTGTTCTCGGTCCATGGTGAGACCAAAACGCAGTACCAGAAGTATACGAAGCTTTCCTCAGAGGAACGGCAGGCTATGGTCAGGCGGTATGTCAGAAAAAAAGACGGCATGTGGGCTGTGCAGAAAGGAATATACCGGGTCTATACCGACATCAGTCCTGAAAAAACCCTTGGGTACGCCATTTTCATGCACGACTTTGCATCCAGAATAAGCAGCTTATTTAAAGGAAGGCCGCGGGGCAAATTCCAGCCTGCTGTATATATAACCAAAACAAAAGAGGGTATGTTCAAGCTCATTAAAAGGCATAAATCAAGATCCGGGGGCAAAGTCGGGGATCTCGCGGAATGGGGACACGGGTTCTATGTGAGCAGTCTGCAGAATCTTTATGCATTTGAAAGCAGAGGAACCCTTGAAACGCTTCTCCACGAAGGGACGCATCAGTTCAATCACTATCTTCTCGGAAGGAATATCGATCAGCTTCCTGTGTGGCTGGATGAAGGGCTTGCTACGAATTTCGAGACCTGGGACCTGAAAGATACCATGGAAAACAACCTGAAGAAGAGCAGGGAAAGGTCGAACCGTAAATATGTACTGAAAAAAATGTTCGGTATGAAAAAGTTCCCCCTGACAATGGGGCAGCTTTTTAAAAAAGATCCCTGGTCCTGGTGCGAGGCAAAGGGTGAAGAAGTGCAGTATCAGTATACCCTTGCCTGGTCATATACCGATTACCTCCTCAATTCCAGGGCCGGTCTCGCGTATATAAACAAGATACTCCAATGGATCTCACGCGGTGAGAAAAAGAAGCATATTCCTGCCAGGGTCGTTGATGCCCATGTCAGGCAGTGGAAAAAATATGTAAAAGAAGAAGTCATACCTGCCATAAATAGGTCTGTTAGAAAACAGGAAAGCCGCCCGAAAAAAAAGGCCGGGTAGCCCGGCGAGGGGGGGGGATATGGGGTATGGGATAGGGGATAAGTGGACAGAATATCAATAACCAATATCCATCTATGAGCAAGGTAGGCGCAGGCTTTAGCCTGCGTTTTTTTTAACTAAATTCTTTTCTCTGTGTGCTCCCACCGGGGCGTAGGCCCCTACGGGCCGGAGGCTGAGTCTCTGTGGTTTTCTTTTTTTTTGAATTGCAAATCGGCAATCGCAAATTGCAAATAAACGCATTCCATTTCCCAACCCCTTTTCCCTTGAAATCCCCGTTTTTATCGTTATCCTTATATATGTCAATATAGGAGAAAATCATGTCCGCATATTCCATATGCGGGTGTGGGGAAAGGGATTCCTGCGGGGGAGTACTCCATTATCATTCCAATGCATGCAGTCATCTGTTGTGTAAAAATCTGAAAAAAGATTCAAATTTTTGTAAGATTTCCGTTTTTCATGCAAATAAAACGCTGAATATGGAGATGCACTGATGAAAAAGATGATCCGCAGTATTATTAAGGGCGACAGACAGGCTTTTAGAAATGTCATCAAGGAATTCGGCCCCGGTATCAGGGCATTTATCGCCGGTCATCTGAATAACTTTGCTGAGGTGGATGACCTGTCTCAGGAAGTGTTTATCAGCGCATATGAAAACCTTAATACATTTAAGATAGACAGCGATTTCAAGACATGGCTCAAAGGTATTGCGCGGAACAAACTTAATATGCACCTGAGACGTGAATACACAAAAGAAAGAGTCATAGGACAGCTCAAAACAAAGATCGCAGAATTGGCATCAGGTGAAGATTCTGCCTTTTCGACAAAAGAAGCGATCCATAAACTCAGGGAATGCCTGAAAAAGCTGCCTGAAAAATTCAAACGTATAGTTGATTTCAGATATATGCAGAATATACATGTAAAGACCATTGCGGAAAAGCTTGCCATGACAGTGTCTGCGGTCAGTGTGACCCTTTTCAGGAGCAGAAAAATGCTCGAATCCTGCATGAGAGAGGATACACCGAATGGATAACACCAGGATCGTCCTGATCGAAAAATTCCTGGATGATGTTCTGTCACAGGATGAGGCCCGGGAGATCCTTGCGCTTCTTGATGAAGATAAGGAATTTGCAGATGAACTGATGAATTCAGTCCGTGTCAAGGGAAACATCATGAGCGCAGTGCATGAAGACAGGGAATGCGAACAGCTTGCACATATTGTTGAAGTGGCGCTCGGTCCTTCTGATGATCGGGGGTCATTTGAGTCAAGGGTCATACAGCGGCTCCAGAAAAGAAGAACCCGCCGGAAGAAATGGCGGATACACCTTACTGCTGCCGCTGTCTTTCTTATCCTGGCAGCCGGAGCCTACGTGTTCAACCTGTACCGGATGTCCGGGAAGTATGCCGGAAATATCGCTGAAGTATATGGAAAAGTCCATATTGAAAGGAACGGAGCAAAAATTCCGGCTGAAAAGGGGATGGCAGTATTATCTGAGGATACTGTTGTTACAGGAGGGGATTCCCTGTGCAGAGTTGATTCCGGGAGTATTGTTGCCCTCAATGAAAGTACAGAGCTTGTATTTCATGCGGATCGGCACGGCCTGAACTCGCTGACGTACAGGAAAGGTCAGGTATTTGCCGATATTCACAGACGAGGAACAAAGCTGTCAGTCACTATCGGGAAATCAACACTGACCGTGCTGGGGACACAATTCCAGATACGTCCTTCAGACACTCTCGGGCGTCCAGTAGTGGATGTGTTCAAAGGAACTGTTAAGCTTGCCCAGGGGACATTGGGCACATACATTGATGCGGGACACTCCGGTCTTATATATTTGCACGGCGGCATACTTGTAAAATATACTGATACTCGCGAAACAGCCCGCACAGGAAAGAGATTAAAGGTTTTTGTTCCTCCGGCTGATAACATCCCGGTGGCATGGCTCAGAAAGGTCGGCTGCTTTTACAGGGAGCTTCTTTCCGCATATAGATCCAAAACCAGCACATCTCCTATAGATTTTGACGCATACGTGATCTATAACGGCATATGGAAGATTAAACAGCATGATACTGGTACTGTTATCACTCAGGAACTTTCTGGTGCTGTAGATACAGATATTCTTTTCGGCAAGCCTGAATGGAAAAAAAGTACAGTATCTGTAGATTTCAGGGTAAACAAATATATTCCCGGAGATTGTCAAAAGAGAGTCGCTATCCTTTTTTTCTATAAATCCGGATCGTATGACTGCTTCGGTCTGTCAGAGCAGCTGAAGCGTCTGCGCAGGGCAGGCTATACAGGATGGGTAAACCTGAAAATTAATTTTAAAGTAACCGGTGCTGAAGATACCATAGATATCCGCATGTATGCAGACCCTCTTCCCGGAGTTGAAAAAGGAAAACATTTCAGGTACCGCAAGGGTCCCGGAAACTCCGAGTATCCATTTGAGCGTAAAATAGTGGGTATCGGCCTGAAGTGCAGCGGCGTGTCTGCCGAATTCAAAAATTTAAAGATCGTACCGAGGTGAACAGGTGACAAGGAGAATCATCCAGATACTTGTTCCCTACAACACATTTGAATTGCTGCAGAATAATTCCTTTCTGCAATAAGGAGACTGCCAATGACCACCCAGACAGAAATACGCGAAAAACGGCCGTGGCCCATACAGAAGAGAAGGACATCGGCTCTTTCCGACCTGTGGAAAAAGATCGACGATGCTTTCAGGCCCGGCCCCGAAACCTGGGCAATGGA